>Ga0213827_1000084_pt1 | contig 136587 bp, 122 predicted proteins | sample MC6MC0898MG_FD_180669 | JGI IMG/M metagenome (GOLD analysis project Ga0213827, IMG submission 180669) | Enriched soil aggregate microbial communities from Iowa State University, Ames, United States - MC6-MC0898-MG | ecosystem: Environmental > Terrestrial > Soil > Unclassified | place: USA...
ACGGCGTGCTGGACAAGCTGGCACCTTCGCTGCGCGAAGCAGAAGTCAAGGCGAACAAGCGCTGATCCTGGCGCTGTCGAGCCATGGGTGAGTTCGAGCTGATCAACCATTACTTCGCCGCCGCGCCTTGTGCGCAGGGCGGCGAGGGCGTGGCCCTGGGTATCGGCGACGACTGCGCCTTGCTCGACCTTCCCCCCGGCGAACAGCTGGCGGTGTCGACCGACACCCTGGTCGCCGGGGTGCACTTCCCGCTGGTATGCGACCCGCGCCTGCTCGGCCAGCGCGCGTTGGCCGTGGCGGCCAGCGACCTGGCGGCCATGGGCGCCCACGCCATCGGTTTCACGCTCGCCCTGACCCTGCCCGACGTCGGCCCTGACTGGCTTGCTGGCTTTGCCGACGGCCTCAGCCGCATGGCCCAGCGTTGCCGCATGAGCCTGATTGGCGGCGACACCACCCGTGGCCCCCTGAGCATCACCGTCACCGTGTTCGGCTGCGTGCCGGCTGGCCGGGCCCTGCGCCGCAGCGGTGCGCGGCCGGGCGACCTGCTGTGCGTCGGTGGCGTGCTGGGCAAGGCTGCGGGGGCGTTGCCGCTGGTACTGGGTGAGCGCGAGGCGCCGGCCGAGCAGGCCGAACCGCTGCTGGCCCACTACTGGTCGCCGCAGCCGCAGCTGGGCCTCGGCCTGCGCCTGCGCGGCCTGGCCACGTCGGCGCTGGACATCTCCGATGGTCTGCTTGCCGATTGCGGGCATATCGCCAAGGCGTCTGGGGTTGCGCTTGAGGTGAACCTGGCGCAGGTGCCAGTGTCTCCTGCACTAGAGGCCTTTCTCGGCCGCCAAGCGGCGGTGCAGGCGGCGCTCACCGGTGGCGATGACTACGTGCTTGCATTCACCCTGCCGCCCGAGGCGCTTTCATCCCTGGCCGACGCTGGCGTGCATGTCATCGGCCGCGTATGCGAAGGGCAGGGCGTGACCCTGCGTGATTCGCAGGGCCAGGACATCACCCCCGTGCAGCGGGGCTATCAACACTTTAGGGAGACACCGTGACCGACCACCCCAACCAGGTGCCTGCGGAGTTCGTTCCGCCATCGGTCTGGCGCAACCCGTGGCACTTCATCGCCTTTGGCTTCGGCTCCGGCACCCTGCCCAAGGCCCCCGGTACCTGGGGTTCGATGGTGGCCATCCCGTTCATCCCGCTGTGGCAGATGCTGCCCGACTGGGGCTACTGGCTGCTGCTGGGCGTCACCATGCTGTTCGGCTTCTGGCTGTGCGGTAAAGTGGCCAATGACTTGCGCGTGCACGACCATGAAGGCATTGTCTGGGATGAGATGGTCGGCATGTGGATCACCCTGTGGCTGGTGCCGGAAGGGTGGCAGTGGATCCTCGCAGGGTTCCTGATGTTCCGCTTCTTCGACATCCTCAAGCCATGGCCGATTCGCTGGATTGATCGGCATGTGCATGGTGGTGTCGGCATCATGCTCGACGATATCCTGGCTGGCGTGTTCGCCTGGCTGGGCATGCAGGTTCTGGTGTGGGCGGTTGGCTGAGACAGGGAGCGCTTAGATGGCCATACGGACTGTGCTGCTGGCAATAATGCTGAGCCTTAGCCCTTGGGTGATGGCGGGCGAGGGTGTGCCGAAGCAGGTCCACCTGGTCAGTGAAGCGTGGCTCGACTACACCAATGCCGACGGCAGCGGGATGGCGTGGGATGTGTTGCGCAAGGTATTCGAGCCTGCCGGGGTCAAAGTGGTGACCCAGCCTGCGCCTTACAGCCGCGCCGTCGGGCTGGTCAAACGCGGTGAGGCCGATGCCTGGGTCGGTTCCTACAAGGATGAGAACGACGACAATCTCTACCCGCGCTGGCACTTCGACATGGACCATATCTATGCGCTGGGCCTTGCGAACAAGCCAGTGCCGACCTTGAGCACCGTTGGTCAGTATCGCCTGGCCTGGGTGCGCGGCTATGACTACGGCAGTTATCTGCCGAATGTGAAGAACTTCCGCGAGATCCAGCGCCGCGAGGGTATCTTGCCGATGCTCGAGCATGACCGCGTGGATTTCTACATCGATGCACAGACCGAGGTCGACTACGTGCTCGGCCAGGCCTCCCAGCCCGAACGCTTCCGCCGTACGCATGTGGTCGAACTGCCGCTGTACCTGGCCTTCGCCCGCAATGACCAGGCCAAAGCCCTGCGCGACCTGTTCGACAGGCGCATGGCCGAGCTGGTGCGCAGTGGCGAGTTGCGGCCGATTTTCGAGCGCTGGAAACAGCCCTATCCGTTTGCCAGCGACAGCCAGCCGCAATAGGCAACAGGCCATGGCTTGCCTCGGCCCTTGTGGGAGCGGGTTCACCCGCGAAAAAGCCACCGCAGTGCTTGGCACGGGCTTCGCCCGAGTTCGCGAGTAAACTCGCTCCCACAGGGATCGCGGCAGATCCACAGTCTTGAAAACGAGCCTCTGCTAAGCATCGAACTTTTCGATCTTATGCCACGGTATTCAACGAGCGCGCAGGCGCCGACCTGCTGATACAATCGCTTCACGAGAAATTTCCAACTTTATCCAGGAGCACAACGTGCCCGTCGTCTTTGTTGCCGCCTCTAAACTCCCGACTCCCTTTGCGACTTTCACCATGCATGGCTTCCTCGAAGAAGCCACCGGCCGTGAGCACGTGGTGCTCAGCCTGGGTGATATTGCCGACGGCGAGCCGGTGCTGGGGCGCCTGCACTCCGAGTGCCTGACCGGCGATGCCCTGTTCAGCCAGCGTTGCGACTGCGGTTCGCAACTGGAAGCTGCCCTGCAGGCCATCGCCCGTGAAGGCCGTGGCGTGCTGCTGTACCTGCGTCAGGAAGGCCGTGGCATCGGCCTGTTGAACAAGATCCGCGCCTACGAGCTGCAGGACGGTGGCGCCGACACTGTCGAGGCCAACGAGCGCCTGGGCTTCGCCGCTGACCAGCGTGACTATGCGATCTGCCTGCCGATGCTCGAGCACCTGGGCGTGAAATCGCTGCGCCTGATGACCAACAACCCGCGCAAGGTCAAAGCGCTGACCGACATGAACATCAAGGTTGCCGAGCGCGTGCCGCTGCACACCGGGCACAACCCGCACAACCGTTACTACCTGGCCACCAAGGCTGACAAGCTCGGTCACATGCTGGGTAACGAGCACCAGGGCGAGGTGCCCCAGGCGTGACCCGTGGCGAGGTGAAGCGGCGCCTGGCGCTGGCCTGGTGGCAATACCTGGCGGTCGGCCTGGTACCGCTGCTGGTGATGGCCTGGGCCTTCGGCGGTGGCGATGCGCTGATCCCGGTGCTGGCCATGCCGCTGTTCATCGCGGGCGCGGCGACCATGTTCCTCAGCCTGCCGCGTTTCGGCGCCTACAAACGTGCGTTGATCGCTGCTTCCAAGGTGATGGGCACGGCTGAAGAGCCCGCTGCCTGGATCGAGTTGGCGCGCGTGCGGCGTATGGCCATGTTCTACGCCTGCTTCCCTGCCTGGGTCGCTGCGCTGTCGGTGCTGGTGGGGCTCGAAGCCGTACCACAGATCCTTCTTGCGTTGTCGACCGTGGTCATCCTTTACCTCTACCGCATTCCGCGTCAGCTGGGTTGATGCGCGTCCTGCTCTGCCTGCTGGCGCTGCTGGCCTGCACTGCCCGGGCTGGCGAGCCCTTGCGGGTGGTCAGCCTCGCGCCCTCTATGAGCGAAATCATGCTCGAACTGCAGGCCGATGACCTGTTGGTGGGCGTGCTCGACGGCGGCGAGCGGCCAGCGGCGCTGCGTGACCTGCCTTCTGTAGGGCGCCAGGGGCAACTGGACATGGAGCGCCTGCTCAGCCTCAAGCCGGACCTGTTGTTGTTCTGGCCTGGCAGCGTGGTCCCGGCCCAGCGCGATCAGCTCAAGCGCCTTGGCATCGCCATGTACAGCGCCGAACCCCACAACCTTGACCAGCTACTCGAACAGATCGAGGCAATTGGCGTGCGCGTCGGGCGGGCAGAGCAGGGGCGGCAGTACGCGGCGGGCCTGCGCGAGCGGTTGTTGCAGTTACGTCAGCAGTACCAGCGTGAACAGCCGCTGCGCGTGTTCTATCAGGTATGGGACCGGCCGTTGTACACCTTGGGTGGGCGCCAGGTGGTCAGCGATGCCTTGGCCGTGTGCGGGGCGCGCAACATCTTTGCCGACCTGAGCCAGCCGGCACCGCAGGTGAATGTCGAATCGGTGCTGTTGCGTGATCCGCAGGTGATTCTGGCGGGTGATGAGGCGCAGCTTGCCAGCTGGAAGGCATGGCCACGCCTCAGTGCGGTGGCCAGTGATGGCCTGTTGGTGGTGCCGGACAAAGGCCTGGAGCGGCCCAGCGGGCAGATGATCGAGGCCACCGCCCGCCTGTGCGCATTGCTTGAGGCTAAAGCGCCGGCGTCCAGGTGACGCTGAACAGCGCCGTGCGGCCTTCTTCGCGGTAGCCGTAGCTGTTGCCCAGGTAGTTGTAGTGGGTGCGGCTGTACTGCTTGTCCAGAAGGTTATCCAACTTCAAGTCGAACTTCAGCTCCCGGCTAGCCGCCCAACTTGTGCGTAACCCCAGCATCCCGTAACCGCTAACCATGTCGGTGTTGGCTTCGTCATTGTAGCTGCTGCTTAGAGCCTGCCAACTTGCGCCAACGCCGAAACGATCGAACTGACGGTCAATGTCCAGGCTTAACGTCCGACGTGCCCGGCGAGACAGGGTATGACCATTTTCGCGGTTGCGCGGGTCGATCAGTGCCAAGCCCAGTTGCGACGTCCAGCCATTCCATTGCTGGTTCAGGGCCATTTCGAAGCCGTTTATGCGGGCGGAGCCGACGTTCTCGGGTTGTATGCTGTACTCGATCGCATCGCGCAGGTCCGTGCGATACAGCGAGGCTTCCAGCCTGCTGCTTTCGCTCAGTTGGCTGCGCCATTGCAGCTCGTAACTCTTCGAGTGCTCAGGCTTGAGAGCTGGGTTGTTGTAGCCGGGGTAGTACAGGTCGTTGAATGTAGGTGCGCGGAAGCCTTCGCTGTACGACAGCAGCACATCGTTGGCTTCATTGAGCGGTACCGTCAGGCTACCGCTCCACGTGGTTTGCCCACCGAACTGCTGATTTTCGTCATGGCGCAGTCCGAACTCGGTGGAGAAGTAGTCACCTTGAAAGCGGTGCTGGGCGAACAACGCGCGATTCCAGCGGCCCTCTTCGGTGAAGTCAGTGCTTGAATGAACGCGGTCTTCGTACCAGTCGCCGCCTAGCAGTACGCTGTTGCGTTCATCGAAGATTAGGCTGTTCTGCCAAGTCGCCTGATCGCGATATGTATTGAACGGGAAGCTGGTCAGGCTGAGCTTGTCTCGGCTGTCATCTCGGTTCTCGCTGTGGGCGAGTTCCAGCCGAGAGTTCCACTCGTCGGTGAGCTGGGCATCGAGATAGCTGCCGACGCTGCTGACGGAGAAGTTCGAATAGGGCTCTTGCGGGCTGAAACCGCGAGGTTCGTCGTACTCGTGTCGCCCACGGCTGTCGAGCAGGTTCAGCCCCGCTTCGAAGCGCTCGCCAAAGGTGTGGCTCAGGCTCAGGTTGAGCGACTTGTTACGGTAGGCGTCATGGTCGCCGTCGCTGGCGAAGGAGGGCCCGGTGGAGTCGATACCGGCTGTTTCGTCCAGGCTGGCGCCGAGGTTGAAGCGCGTGGCGCCGTCTCCGCCGGACAGGCCCAGGCTGCGTTGCCAGGTGTGGTTGCTGCCCGCGGCCAGGCGCAGGCGCGGTTGCAGGCCGGGGCCACTGCTGCGGCGGGTGAAAATCTGGATGACGCCGCCGATGGCATCGCTGCCGTAGACCGCCGAGCGCGAGCCGCGTAGCACTTCGACGCGCTCGATCTGGTCGACGTCGAGAAACTGCAGGCCGCTGTCACCGGAGGTGGCGTTGGCGATGCGCACGCCATCCACCAGCACCAGGCTCTGCGCGGCTTTGGTGCCGCGAATGAAAATACCCGGCAGGCTGCCGCGGCCCCCGGTGGGCGCAACTTGCACGCCGGGCACGCGGGTGAGCAGGTCGGTAACGCTGGAGGGTTGCAGGCGGTCGATGTCGCTGCGGGTGAAGACGGTGTTGGCAGCGCTGGTGGCGGTGCGCGATTCGACCTGGCGGTTGGCGCTGATCAGTACGTCAGGGAGTTTCAGGGCATCATCGCGGGCTGGGTCGACGGCCCACACCGTCGCGGGGATGCAGAGTAGAGTGGCAAAGGTCGGAATTTTCATTGCTAGTTCCAAAGCATTCGCGGGTAAACCCGCTCCCACAGGTTCTGTGCTGAACCCTGTGGGAGCGGGTTTACCCGCGAATTCGTCCTGTTGGCCGGTGAGTGTTACAGGCCGAGCTTGGCCATACGGCCCTTCACCGAGGCCTCGATCCCGGCAGCATCCAGCCCACACTCGGCCAGCATCTGCGCAGGCTTGGCATGTTCGACATAGATGTCCGGCAGCCCCAGGTGCAGCAGCGGCTTGACCACGGCCTGGCTGGCCAGGAACTCACTTACGGCAGCGCCCGCGCCACCCATGATGGCGTTTTCTTCAATGGTCACCAGCAGCTCATGGCTGGCAGCCAGCTCGAGCACCAGGGCTTCGTCCAACGGCTTGACGAAGCGCATGTCGACCACGGTGGCGTTGATCTGCTCGGCAACCTGTAGGGCTTCGGTCAGTTGCACGCCAAACACCAGCAGGGCAACTTTCTCACCCTGGCGGCGGATCACGCCTTTGCCGATTTCCAGCGGTTCCAGGTCGCCGCTGATCGGCGCGTTGGGGCCAGTACCGCGCGGGTAGCGCACTGCTGCCGGGCCGTTGTACAGGTGGCCGGTGCTGAGCATTTTGCGCAGTTCGTTCTCGTCGCTTGGCGTCATCACCAACATGCCCGGGATGCAGCGCAGGTACGACAGGTCGTAGCTGCCAGCGTGGGTCGGGCCGTCTTCGCCGACCAGGCCGGCGCGGTCGATGGCGAACAGCACGTCGAGGTTCTGCACCGCCACGTCGTGGATCAGCTGGTCGTAGGCGCGCTGCAGGAAGGTCGAATAGATCGCCACCACCGGCTTGCTGCCTTCGCAGGCCATGCCCGCCGCCAGGGTGACGGCGTGTTGCTCGGCGATGGCCACGTCGAAGTAGCGCTCTGGGTAGCGTTCGCTGAATTCGACCAGGTCGGAGCCTTCTTTCATCGCCGGGGTAATGCCCACCAGGCGGTTGTCGGCAGCGGCCATGTCACACAACCATTGGCCGAACACCGCGGAGTACTTGGGCCCGCTGGCTTTCTTCGGTGCGGCTGGCTTGTTGGCAGGTTCGAGCTTGGTGATGGCGTGGTAACCAATCGGGTCGATTTCGGCCGGGGCAAAGCCTTTGCCCTTTTTGGTCACCACGTGCAGGAACTGCGGGCCCTTGAGGTCACGCATGTTGCGCAGGGTGGCGATCATGGTCGGCAGGTCGTGGCCGTCGATCGGGCCGATGTAGTTCCAGCCCAACTCTTCGAACAGGGTGCCGGGCACCAGCATGCCCTTGGCGTACTCTTCGGTGCGGCGGGCGATTTCCCAGGCGCCTGGCAGGCGCGACAGCACCTTCTTGCTGCCCTCGCGCATGCTCGCGTAAGTGCGGCTGGAGAGAATCTTGGCCAGGTAGTTGGACAGGCCACCGACGTTGCGCGAAATCGACATGTCGTTGTCGTTGAGGATAACGAGCATGTCGGCGTTGACTTCCTGGGCGTGGTTCAACGCCTCGAACGCCATGCCGGCGGTCAGGGCGCCGTCACCGATCACCGCAATCGACTTGCGCGCGCTGTTCTGCAGGCGGGCAGCGATGGCCATACCCAAAGCGGCGCTGATCGAGGTGCTGGAGTGGCCAACGCCGAAGGTGTCGTATTCGCTCTCGCTGCGGCGCGGGAAGGCGGCGATGCCGTCCTTCTGGCGCAGGCTCAGCATGCGGTTACGCCGGCCGGTGAGGATCTTGTGCGGGTAGGCTTGGTGGCCGACGTCCCACACCAGACGGTCGTCCGGGGTGTCGAAGACGTAGTGCAGGGCGATCGTCAGCTCGATCACGCCCAAGCCGGCGCCAAAGTGCCCACCGGTCTGACCCACGGTGTAGAGCAGCTCCTGGCGCAACTCGTCGGCCAGGGTCTCCAGGTCGGCTTCGGCCAGCCGGCGCAGGCCGGCAGGCGTGTCAGCGCGGTCGAGCAACGGCGTGACCGGGCGTTCGCGGGGGATCTCTTGAAACGTCGTGGGCATCAGGCGAGTCGTTATAGATGTTAAGACGCGGCAGTTTACCCCATTGTGGGAAATACTGCCCATTCAGACGGGTGTGGGATTGGGCCGCAAAGCGGCCACAATCAATGGCGGCGTTCGACGATGTAGCGCGCCAACGCCCGCAGCGGTTCTGCGTTTTCGCCCAAGCCTTGCAGGGCGTCTAGCGCCTGGTCGCGCAGTTCGATCGCATAGGCCTTGGCCGCTTCCAGGCCAAGCAGGGCCGGGTAGGTTGGTTTGTCACGAGCTATGTCAGCGCCTTGGCGTTTGCCCAGGGTGGCGGTGTCGCTTTCCACGTCGAGGATGTCATCCTGCACCTGGAACGCCAGGCCGATGGCCTGTGCATAAGTCTGCAGGGCGTCCAGCTGGGCCTGCTCGGCGTGGCCGCTGGCCAGGGCACCAAGGCGAACGCTGGCTTCGATCAGCGCACCGGTCTTGTGCCGGTGCATGAATTCAAGTGCCTGCTGGTCCAGCTTCAGGCCCACCGAACCGAGGTCGATGGCTTGCCCGCCGACCATGCCCGCTGGGCCGGCTGCCTTGGCCAGGGCTTGGACCATGGCCAGGCGGATGCTGTCGGGTTGCGGGCTCAGGCGTGGGTCGAGCAGGGCGCTGAACGCCAGGCTCTGCAGGCCGTCGCCGGCGAGGATCGCGCAGGCTTCGTCGAAGGCTTTGTGGGTGGTCGGCTGGCCGCGGCGCAGGTCGTCGTCGTCCATGGCCGGCAGGTCGTCATGCACCAGCGAGTAGGCGTGGATCAGCTCTACCGCGCAGGCGGCGCCGTTGGCTTGCTCGGCCGGCGCGCCCAAGGCTTCGCAGGCGGCATAGGCCAACAGCGGGCGCACGCGCTTGCCGCCGTTCATCACGCTGTAGCGCATGGCGGCGTAGAGGCGTTCCAGTTCTTTGGAAGGTGCAATGAACAGGGGTTCGAGGGCGGCGTCGACGCGGGCCTGGCTGCTGGCCTGGTAAGCGCTGATCATGCTTCTGGCTCCGCATCGAAGGGTTGTGCGGCGAGCTCGCCGTCACGCTCCAGCAGGATCTGCACTTTCTGCTCGGCCTGGGCCAGGGCGCCCTGGCAATCGCGGGTCAGGGCAATGCCCTGCTCGAAGGCGGCCAGCGAGTCTTCCAGCGACAACTCGCCGTTCTCCAGGCGCTCGACCAGGGCTTGCAGGTCGGCGAGGGATTGCTCGAAATCGATGGAGGCTTTTTTGCGGGCCATGGCGACGGGTCTCGGTAGCGGTTCAGAACGGCGCGACACTAGCAGAGCGGGGCGGGGGGAGCAAATTGCAGGCACATTGAGGTTGGATTTGCCGGCCTATTCGCGGGTTTACCCGCGAATGGGCCGCAAGGCGGCCCCATACAGAAGATCAGGCGAGCTCAGCTTCCAGCTCCACCATCGCCTCGCGGCAGCGCGCCAGCTCTGCAATGGTCAGCACCGGCAGGTTGTACTGGCGGGCATATACCGCCACCTGCTCGCCACGGGCCATGCTGCCATCGGGGTTCATCAGCTCGCACAACACCGCCGCCGGGCGCAACCCGGCCAGGAGCGCCAGGTCCACCGAGCCTTCGGTATGGCCGCGACGGGTCAGCACACCACCATCGCGTGCGCGCAGCGGGAACACGTGGCCCGGGCTGACGATATGGCGCTGTTCTGCCGTCGAGCGCAGTGCCGCCTCGATAGTGGTGATGCGGTCTTGGGCCGAAACCCCAGTGCTCACCCCTTCGGCCGCTTCGATGGTGACGGTGAAGCCGGTGCCATGGCGAGCCTGGTTGTTCTGCACCATCGGCGCCAACTGCAAGGCATCGACGGTGGCCTCGTCCAGGCACAGGCAGACGATGCCGCTGCAATCGCGGATCATCATGGCCATGGTCTGCAATGACAGGTTTTCGGCGGCGGCAACGATGTCCGCTTCGTCCTCTCGGTCGTCATCGTCGAGCAGCAGCACAGGGCGCCCGGCCTGGAAGGCGGCGATGGCGGCGGAAACATTGGGGAATTGCTGGTGATGCTTGGGGGACATGAAACGCTCCTCGTAATTGGTCGATGAACGTCTCGGGGCGAACAAAATGCGCGCGCAAGGGCGCCCGAATGGCCCTTGCCTGACGCCTTCTTTCATCCGGACTATGACCGTCGGCTCTGGAGTCGCACCAGATCTGCTGACCCCCGGCATGGCCGGGGCGCTCGCGGGCTCATCTTTCGATTTACCGCCGGTGGGGACTTTCACCCCGCCCTGAAGACCGGGCAAGCATACCCCAGAGTGGCACCCCGCTGACAAGCCGATGATCTACGACTTTCGGCGGTATCATGGGGCGATCGCTTTTGTGGAACAGCCCCATGGACATTCTCCAAGTCGCCGGCGGCAAGCCGATCAAACTGTGGACCGACGGCGTGCCGGTGGAAGACGACGCCCGCCAGCAACTGCTCAACACGGCGAGGATGCCGTTCATCTTCAAACACCTGGCGGTGATGCCTGACGTGCACGTGGGCAAGGGCTCGACGATTGGCAGCGTGATCCCCACCGTCGGTGCGATCATCCCGGCCGCCGTGGGCGTGGACATTGGCTGCGGGATGATCGCCGCACGCACTTCGCTGCACGCCCGCGACTTGCCTGACCATCTGCACGGGCTGCGCAGCGCCATCGAAAAGGCCGTGCCGCATGGCAAGACGTTTGGCCGGCGCGACCAAGGCGCCTGGGACGATGTGCCGGGCAGCGCCGACAAAATCTGGCGTCAGCTCGCCGGCCGTTTCAAGGCCATTACCGACAAGTACCCACGGCTGGAGAAGACCAATAACCGTCATCACCTGGGCACCTTGGGTGGCGGCAATCACTTCATCGAAGTATGTCTGGATGAGGCCGACCGCGTGTGGTTCATGCTGCACAGCGGCTCGCGCGGTGTCGGCAATGCCATCGGCAACCTCTTCATCGAGCTGGCCCAGGCCGACATGCGCCAGCACCTGGCCAACTTGCCGGACAAGGACCTGGCGTACTTCGAGGAGGGTAGCCGCCATTTCGACGATTATGTCGAGGCCGTGGAATGGGCGCAGGACTTCGCCCGGCACAACCGCGAGTTGATGATGCTGGCGGTGGTCGCGGCAGCGCGCAAGGTGCTGGGCAGGCCCTTCGAGGCAAGCCTGGAGGCGGTGAACTGCCACCACAACTATGTGCAGCGCGAGCAGCATTTCGGCCGCGAAGTGCTGGTGACGCGCAAGGGCGCGGTGTCGGCGCAGAAAGGGCAACTGGGCATCATCCCCGGCTCCATGGGCGCCAAGAGCTTCATCGTGCGCGGGCTGGGCAACGAGGAGTCGTTCTGCTCATGCAGCCATGGTGCGGGGCGGGTGATGAGCCGGACCAAGGCCAAGAGCCGCTTTACCGTGGAGGACCAGCGGCGGGCGACGGCGCATGTGGAGTGTCGCAAGGACAAAGAGGTGATTGATGAAATACCGATGGCCTACAAGGACATCGATGCGGTGATGCGTGCGCAGCGGGAACTGGTTGAGGTAGTGCACACGCTGCGGCAGGTGGTTTGTGTGAAGGGGTGACAGTGCCGGCCTCTTCGCGGGCAAGCCCGCTCCCACCGGTTCCCCGCTGAACTCAAAAGCAGTGCGATCCCTGTGGGAGGTTCCCCGCTGAACTCAAAAGCGGTGCGATCCCTGTGGGAGGTTCCCGCTGAACTCAAAAGCGGTGCGATCCCTGTGGGAGGTTCCCCGCTGAACTCAAAAGCGGTGCGATCCCTGTGGGAGGTTCCCCGCTGAACTCAAAAGCGGCGCGATCCCTGTGGGAGGTTCCCGCTGAACTCAATAGCGGTGCGATCCCTGTGGGAGCGGGTTTACCCGCGAAAAGGCCAGCACAAGTCTTACTGAGACATGCCTTCGATCACCTTCTTCAGCGAAGCCGGCAACATCGGCCCATGCCCCAGCCCTACGAACCGCTCGAAGCGCACCTGCAACCCAGGCACTTTGGCGAGGTCTGCCGCGAGCTCCCGCGCCGGCCGCTCCACGTCGCCCTTCACTTGTGCCCGCGGGTTCGACGGCTCGTCACCTCCGCGCATCAGCAACAGCGTCGGGCGGTTATCACCCAGGCGCTCTTGCAGCCCCTGCGCCTCGCGAACGATCGCCCCGTCATGCCACCACAACGATGGGCTGGCCGCCGCGTAGTCGCTGAATGCCCCAGGCCGCGTGAACAGCGCATGCAGCACCGCCAGTCCACCGTAGGAATGTCCCCACAGCGTTTGCCGTTGAGGGTCGATCGGCGCCAGGTTGGCCACCATCGGCCGCATGCGCTGGGTCAGCAGGTCGAAGAACGCATCCACGCCGCCGCTGGGCTGGCCGGTCAGCGGGTCGCGCTGCTCTGCCAGGCCTGGAATCGCGGGGGTGTAATCATACGTTCGCCCGGCACGCTCGATGCGCTGCTCGGTCTGGTAACCCACCGCCACCAGCAGCGGCGCCTGGCCCGCGGCTAGCTTGCTCAACTGCGCACTGTCCAAGGCTCCCACCGCAGCGTTACCGTCGAGCATCCACAGCACTGGATAACCCGCGGCTGGCGCGGGGCGGTCGGGCTTGCCGACCCACAGGCGGTAATGGCGCTGGCCATCGGCGGAGTCCAGGTCCAGGTGGCTGAAGCGGTAGGCCAGGTCCTGGCGCTGGAGCAGCGAGGTGTCCATCTTCTGCTCGCGCTCCGGCTGCGCCAGGGCAACCGGAGCCGCAAGGGCCAGCGCCAAGGCCAGGGGCAGGGTGATCTTGCTCATCAGGCGTCTCATCAGGGCTTTGCAAGGAGCGCAAGGCGGGAGAGCCCAGATGATAATCAGTCCTGATTGGGCGTAAAGCGCATTAACTTTCTAAACATTCCTGGGCAATAGGCAGCAACAGGTGCAGACAGAGGCCCGGATGACCATTGCTGGCCCACAACCGCCCGCCTTGCAGTTCGATTGCCCGCCTGGCGATGGCCAGCCCCAGGCCGAAGCCTGAGCCACTGTCGGGCAAGCGTTGGTAAGGCTTGAAGATGCGTTCGAGGTCCGCTTGTGGTACCCCGGGGCCTTGGTCGCTCAGGCGCAGGTGCCAGCAGTCGCCCTCACGCCAACCATCGAGGCTGACCCGGCCTTCGGCGGGCGAATGGCGAATGGCATTGCGCATCAGGTTTTCCAGCGCCTGGGCCAGGCTGTCCAGGTGCACCTGCACCCGGCAATCGGTGCCGAGCGAGCAGGGCAGCCGCGCTGGGTCCCAGCCGCTTTCGAAGCAGGCGTCCTGGGCCAACGCTTCCCACACGGACACCATCAGCACCGGTTCGGTGGGGAGCTGTGGCTGCTCGGTGTCCATCCAGGCAAGGTCCAGCGTGTCCTCGAGCAGCTTCTGCATGTCGTTCACTTCGTGCTCCAGGCGCTCGCGCAACTGGGCCGGCGGCAGGTCGCTGTCGTGGGCGATGCGCAGCCGCGCCAAGGGTGTGCGCAGCTCGTGGGACAGCGTGCGCAGCAGCAGGCGTTGCTGCTCGAGGCTTTGGCGCAGGCGGCCGGCCATGTGTTCGAAGGCCTGCGCCAGTTCACCCAGCTCATCGCGGCGTTGCTGCAGGGGCAGGCCGGGGTTGTCCAGGTCGTCCGCGCGCAGGGCGTCGGCGCGGTCGCGCAGGCGGTTGAGCGGTACCACCAGATGTCGATAGATCGCCAGGCCCAACAACAGAGCCAGCAGCGTGGGCGCGACGCCGTGGGTGATGACGTGGGTCCAGGGCGTCAGGCCAGTGGGCAGCAGGCGTTCGGGGAGTTGCATGACCAGCCGGCCGCCTTCGGGGTGCTGCGGGAAGGCAATGCTGACGAACGGCAGTTCATCCTGCAGGCGCCGGCTCATCGGCCAGTCCAGTTTGCGCATGAAGGTCAGGTGGCTGGCCTCGTCGGTATTCAGCGGCGTGGTGCCGAGGCTTTGCAGATGCGGCCCGATCAGTACTGCCCAGGTATCTTCGGTGTGCTGCAGTTTCCTGCGAAAGGCCTCGGCGCCTGCCGCGCCGCCTTGGCGCCAGGCTTGTTCAGCCTGCTGCGCATAGCGCGCCAGGTAATCCTGGTCAGCCTGAGACAAAAAATAGGTGCTGCGCTCCACCGACAAGCCCCAGGTCCAGATCAACCAGGTCAGCAGCAGACAGAAGCTGACCTGCAGTAATGCCAGCTTCCACAGCAAGGGATGCCGGCGCATTACGCGTGTTCCGTGTCGACCAGGATGTAACCCTGGCCGCGCACGGCCTGGATCTGTACATGCTGGGCACCGATATCGGCCAGCTTGCGGCGCAGGTTGCACACATGCACATCGAGGCCGCGGTCCAGGCGGGTGTAGGCTCGATGCAACACGGTTTGGTAGAGGAATGCTTTGCTCAGGGCTTCGCCAGGGTGGGCGCTCAGCGTGGCCAGCAGGCGAAATTCAGAGGCTGTCAGGCCGGCAGCCTTGCCGTGCTGAACGACGTCCTGAAGGTCCTGGTCAAGGACCACCTGGCCGGGCTCTGTTTGCCGTACCGAGCCGCGGTCAAAGGCCACGCGGCGCAGCAGCGCATCCACTCGTGCGTCCAGCTCAGCCAGGCTGAAGGGCTTGGGCAAGTAATCGTCAGCCCCGCGAGTAAAGCCACTGATGCGGTCCTGCTCGGCGCCCAGCGCCGACATCAGCATCACCGGTACTGCCTGCTGGCGGCGTAGCTCATCGAGCAGGCTGAGGCCGTCGATGCCTGGCAGCATGATGTCCAGCAACACCAGGTCGAAGCGATTGTGCTGCACCGCACTCAACGCCTGCGTGCCGGTTGCGCAGGCATTCACCTGGAAATTGCGGTTCACGAAGTGGCGTTGGAGGTCCTCACGCAGGCGTGGGTCATCTTCGACGAGCAGGAGTGAGGTGGGCACGGTCAGCCTTGAATGAGAATTCGTATCAGTTAGGCATCATCCCATTGCTGGCAGGGGAAGGGCAATCGTCCCGTGGGGCTGGCATGTGTTAAGAAGGTTAATCCTGCTGCACCCCAGAATTTCGTCCGGTATCGTTCGCAAAAAGCAACGTGTTTCGTTTGCGATTAAATATCATTTGGGCGAAGGGTGTGTCATGAGCGGTTTGAAAGGTGTGGGGAGCCCGCGACGGGTTCGGGGATGGCTGGTTCTGGGTTTGTTGGCGCCGTTTTCGTTATCGGCACTGGCTGAAACGGTAGCAACCCAGGCTGCTGAGGCGGACGGCTCGCTCGATCTTCCGGCACTGACCATCGAAGGCAACCGCCTGTACGACATGCTGCCTTCGGAACAAACCGGTGGTTACAGCGTTGACGCCGCAACCGTAGGCACCAAGACCCCAGCATCGCTCAAAGAGATCCCGCAGTCCGTTACCGTCTACACCCAGGACTACATCAAAGACCGCCAATTCGTGCACCTGGATGACCTGGCCAAGTACACCGCCGGCCTGCGTACACTGACCAACGACAGCGGTCGTTCGTCGATCTACGCCCGTGGCTACGAGTACAGCGAGTTCAACATCGACGGCCTGCCAGCGCCCATGGCGAGCATTTTTGGTACCGTGCCTTCGCTGGCGGCCTTCGACCGTGTCGAGATCATGCGCGGCCCCGCCGGGTTGTTCAGCAGCACCAGTGAACTGGGCGGCATCGTCAACATGGTGCGCAAGCGCCCGACGGCCGAGTTCCAAGGCCATGTCGAAGCCAGCTATGGCACCTGGGACACCAACCACGAAGAGATCGACCTGGGCGGGCCGCTGGATGATGCTGGCCGAGTGCGCGGGCGCTTCGTTGCATCGCGTGACGATACCAATGGTGAAGTCGATTACAACGCCAACACCAGCAACAGCTATTACGGCGCGTTGGATATCGACCTGGACGACGACACCCAGCTGTCGTTCGGCCTGATTCACGAAGTGAAAAACATCACCCCGCACAACGGCTACCCGGCCACGTTGTCCGGTGAAGTTCCTGACTTCAGCCATTCCAAGTTCCTTGGCGCCGACTGGAACTACTTCGACGGCAAGACCACCGACCTGGTTGCCGAGTTGACTCACCGCTTCGATAACGGTGGTTATGGCCGTGTCGCAGCCCGTGGCTCGCACCGCGACACCAACTACTTGTATGCCTTTACCGCGACCAACGCCACTACCGGCGCCAACTCCGAGCGCGCCAGCGCCCGGGATTTCACCCAGGACACCTACTCGCTGGACGCCAGCTACAGCCAGCCGTTCGAAACATTTGGCCAGGTCAGTGAATTCGTGGTCGGCACCGACTACAAGAACTACGACACCGAGTATCTGAACGGCACCACCAACCTGGGCGGTATCAACGTCAACAGCTATTCGCCGACCCAGTTCGCCAAGCCGTCACCGAACTACAGCACCGAAACCGGCATGCAAGAGGAAGAATACGGCCTGTATTCCAAGGTCACCTTCCGCCCGGTCGAGCGCTTGGCGCTGATTGCCGGTGGCCGCTTCAGCTGGTATCGCGGTGATTTTTACACCACTACCCTGAGCACTGGCTCGACTGTCGATGACAACAAACGCGTCGATGGCCGCTTCACGCCGTACGGTGGTGTGGTTTACGACCTGACCGAAAACCATGCGCTGTATGCCAGCTATTCGCAGGTGTTCAAGCCCCAGTCAGACACCGACAGCAATGGCCGAGTGCTCAAGCCACGTCAGGGCGAGCAGTACGAGTTCGGCCTCAAGAGCAGCTACTTCGGTGGCGATCTGAATACCCGGTTCTCGGTATTCCGCCTGACCGACAAGAACCGCGCCAGCACCGAATACGATGCCGATGGCGTGGACACCGGCTTCTCCGTCGCCTCCGGCAAGACGCGCATCAAGGGCGCCGAAGTGGAAGTCAGCGGCAAGCTGACGCAGAACTGGGAGTTGTTGGCGGGCTACACCTGGATGGAAACCGAAACCGTCGACGGTGATGCCGAAACCACCTTCTTCATCATGCCGCGCAACCAGGCTTCGCTGTGGAGCAAATACACCATCAGCCAAGGGCCGCTGTCTGGGTTGGCGATTGGTGGTGGCGTTTCGGCGATGAGCCACTTCTATTCCGAGAACGGCGGCGTGCGTATTGATGCACCTGGCTATGCGACGGTTGATGCGATGCTGTCTTACCCGGTTACCTCCAAGCTGACCGCAACCTTGAACGTCAACAACCTGTTCGACCGGGATTACCTGTCGCGGGTGGGGTCGACTTCGACGTTCAACTTCTATGGGCCATCGCGCAGCATGATGGTGGGGGCGCGGTATGATTTCTGACGAATACGCCCGGAAATCTTAGGTTTTTTCCCGTTGCTTGTAGTCCATTTCTGAAATAGTGTCCTACCGCCTTTGCGCCGTTGCGATGGTTCTCTGAGCGGCCTAGTCTGGCCCCGTCGTTGCCAAATCAGCGACGGGGCCTGCAAGCCCACAGACGAAACATAGCGCTATCCGAGCTGCCGAATGTCGGCAGCTTCGGTCAATGGCGGCTGCGTGCGGGAGATCTTCGGATCTGCCGGTTTCGTCTGTCCGGTCTTGCAGACCTGCACGTAGCTGCCACCCATCAAATGCAAGTGATGTCGTGGCGGTCCATCAGGACGCAGACGAGATTACACCATGCTTAAAATTGTCCCCGACCCACCCCACGATATTCATTCCCTTGAAGACACCCTGATCCAGGCCACGGACTATGCGCTGTGCGCGGCGACCGTGGTGCATCAGGCGCTGCTGCTGCAGCCCAAGTCGCCCGCATCAATCCTGATGATGACCTCAATGCATGAAATGGAGGCGCTGCGGGCTTTGCTCGAGTCGGCGCTGATCCAGGTGCAGATGCCCACAGGCCCTCGGACCTTGCACTAGGGCTGAATTTATCTGCCGCCCGAGCTGGCCCTATCGCCGGCAAGCCGGCTCCCACAGGCTTCAGCAGCGCTGCGCACACTGTAGGAGCCGGCTTGCCGGCGATGAGGCCGGATGTGCAGCGGAGATTTCAAGGAGATTGAGCAATGACCACTGACGACATCAAATTCACTGTCGGCAAGACCACGTTCTTCCAGGGTGAAAACCAGGCTCATCCATTATTCCGCATCGAAGCAGGCATCCCTTGCCAGGAGGCCCGTGAACAGGCTTCGGAGTTGATGGGGTATGTGCGTGAACTGACCATCATCGGTCTGATGGATGAGAAACCAATAATGGTCTGGGCTGCGCATTACCTCAGCGCTATGGCCAAGGCACTGATGGATGATGCCGAGTTGGGCATGATGCACTGAGAATCGAGGTCAGCAGGATGCTGACCTGTTGTGGCTGGCCGAAAAGCAGGCAATAAAAAGCCGGCTTGTGGCCGGCTTCTCGGGGACGGTTCCGGCTAATTTATGGTAAGCCGCAACCGCCTTAACTGTGTGGCCATCAAGGGCCTGAAGAGATGGCGACCGCTCGTGTGGAACGCTGCCGAGCCCTCTGGAACGCGGCTTGCGCCGGCCTGGGCTAAATGTGCCGCGTAGCATACAAGGGCCGGCGCAGGATGCCCAGCAAAAAATGGCACAGGGTGTTTCAGTCGGGGCGTTGCTGGCGGAAATGCGACCAGTGGAATACCCAGCCGAGAATCTGCAGATGCTGTGCCTGGCGTTGGGCAGGGGTATAGCGTTCCACGGTGTAGTTGTGCCAGTCATGGCTGTGCAGGCACAGGATGCCGTTGTGGCCGAGGCTGAGGCTGTTCACCCTGAGGGTGCCGTTGTGCAACAGGACATACGTTTCACCGTCCACCACCTTTGTTTGGCTCAGGTCGACAGCCAGGATCGCGTCCCGCGGGATCCAGGGGGCCATGTTGGTGGCCGGCATTGCCAGGCACACCGTGTTGCCTACCTTCACGTCCAAGGCTTGCAGCACGTGGGCGGGGAGCTGAAGGCAATGTTCGTCGAGGGCGGTCAGCTGGCCATCTTGCACCTCGTGATAAGGCACTTGCACAAGCTCGGTGGCAGGGCTGGAGAGCAATGTCAGCGCATCATCCGGTGCTGACTGTGAAGCAAAGCGGCGCAGGATGGCGTTGGGGTGCTTGGGGCCCTCGCCACTGCGTAGCCAGCGACGGGTCACGCAGAACAGGTCGGCGAGCTCGTCCAGACGAGCCAAGGGAACGCCGCGCTTGAACCAGTTGTTGACGTGTTGAGACGTCACTCGGCGCTGGGCGGCGAAGTCGGAAGGGGTCAGGCCACACTCGTGGAGGAGGGCCTTGAGGCGGTCACCGGATGTGTTCATGGGCCGAGTGTAGCGGCCAGGTGCTAGCAGGGAAATGAACCAGGTGTTGACGCAGCGTGTGTGAAAGCGCCTTCGTTGTAGGTCGCTGGATTAGGACCTCGTAGGATTTTTTACTTCTTGCGACGCGCCCACAAAAAAGCCCCGCCAAGGCGGGGCTTTGTGCAACCGGTATCAGCCCTTGTAGGCAGCGACCGATTTGGTGATCGCGGCGCGGGCGGCGTCGGCGCCGTCCCAGCCTTCAATCTTGACCCATTTGCCCTTCTCGAGATCTTTGTAGTTCGCAAAGAAGTGCTCGATCTGCTGGATCAGCAGGGCTGGCAGGTCGGTGTATTCCTTCACGTCAACGTACAGCTGCGACAGCTTGTCGTGCGGAACAGCGATGACCTTGGCGTCGCCGCCGCCGTCGTCGGTCATGTTCAGGATGCCGACCGGACGGGCGCGAATGACCGAGCCTGGGGCGACCGGGTACGGGGTAACGACCAGCACGTCCAGCGGATCACCGTCGTCGGCCAGGGTGTTCGGGATGAAACCGTAGTTGGCCGGGTAGAACATCGGGGTAGCCATGAAACGGTCGACGAACAGGGTGTCGCTGTCCTTGTCGATTTCGTACTTGATCGGCGCGTGGTTGGCCGGGATCTCGATGGCGACGTAGATGTCGTTCGGCAGGTCTTTGCCAGCCGGAATCTTGCTGTAGCTCATTGGGCAGTGCCCCCGTGTTTGGTCAAAAAGTGGCGGCGATTATAGGCACATTCCGCCCATGCATGCCACGCCCCACCTGATGCGCGGGCGCATCAGGCGTGGCTTTCGCGGTAGTCCGGGTGCTCGGCCTGCAACTGTGCAAGGCGCGCCAGCGGATCCTGGCGGTAGAACAGCGACAGCTGCTGATAGACCTGTGGATAAGCTTGCTGCAACAGGTCGGGAGCGCTGAAGAAGTACTCGCTGCTGACGGCAAAGAATTCCGCCGGGTTTTCCGCCGCGTACGGGTCGATGGCGGTTTCTGCGTCGGGGTCGGCATCCAGCTGGCGGTTGAGGTCGTCATAGGCTTGCTGCATGGCCGTGGCCCAGGCTTGCACGTGCATGCCGCTGTGCAGCGGTGGCAGGCCGTTGGCATCGCCGTTGAGCATGTCGAGCTTGTGCGCAAGCTCGTGGATGACCAGGTTGTAGGCCTCCCAGCCGCCACTGGCCAGCACCCCGGCCCAGGCCATGATCACCGGGCCCTGTTGCCAGGCTTCGCCGCTGTGCTCGGCGTCCCACACGTGCTCCACGCCACTGGCGTCGCGGTGGCGCTGGGGGCTCTTGAAGTCGTCGGGGTAGAGGATGATCTCGTGGAAACCCTGATACCAGTTAAGCTCGCCCAGGTGCAGCAGCGGTAGCTGGGCCTGAGCGGCGAGGTACAGGCGCTGCTCATCGTCCAGCTCTACCCCGGGCAGGGTGGTTAGGTGCTTGTCGAGCAGAAACAGGATGCAGGCTTCCCGCAGCCAGCGGTCTTCGTCGTCGCTGATGCCGTCGAGCATGGGCAGGCGTTCGCGTACAGCCTGCCATTGCTGTGGGTCGACCGGGTAGCGCGCCAGGGTGCGCTTGCGCCGCCAGGCGCTGAAAGACCACATGTCTGCTGTCAGTGTGCCTTGGCCGTGCGGCTCAGTCGGCCGCGCAGCAGGCCGAGGACCATCGGTACCAGCGACAGGAAGATGATCGCGACCACCATCAGCGACAGGTGCTGCTTGATGAAGGGCACGTTGCCGAAGAAGTAGCCGAGGGTCACCAGGCCGCCGACCCACAGCAGTGAACCCACCACGCTGAAGCCCAGGAAGCGCGGGTAGTGCATGTGGGCGATGCCGGCGACGAACGGTGCGAAGGTACGCAAGATAGGCAGGAAGCGCGCCAGGGTCACGGTCTTGCCGCCATGGCGTTCATAGAATTCGTGCGTGCGCTGCAGGTAGTCGCGGCGGAATATTTTCGAATTGGGGTTGTTGAACAACCGTTCGCCCGCCGTTCGCCCGATCACATAGTTTGTGCTGTCGCCCATGATCGCCGCGGCCATCAACAGGCCTGCCAGCAGCACGGGGTCCATACCGCCACCGGCGGCCACGGCGCCAGCGATGAACAGCAGCGAATCGCCTGGCAGGAACGGCATTACCACAAGGCCGGTCTCGCAGAAAATCACGGTGAACAGGATGGCGTATATCCAGGGGCCGTAGTTGGTGACCAGCAGATCAAGGTAGGCATCGAGATGCAGGATGAGGTCCAGCGGGTTGAAATCCATGTACAGCACCTGTGTTCTTGACCCGCAGCTACGGGCGCGCGGACCTGCGGGAGGGTAAATTTTCACACATGTCAGGAGGAGGCATTATACGGCTATGTAGGAATCATGCCCGGAGAGTTTGTAGCGGGGGGTTACTGGGAGTTGCCTGCAATGGCCTCATCGCCGGCTTGCCAGCGATGAGGCCATTAAGTTCAGTCCTGGCTGATCGGCAGGATGTAGTTCTCGAACTCGGTATCTTTGCGAAAACCGATGGATTCATAAGTCTTGCGCGCCACCTCGTTGTCAGCGCTGGTCGAAACCCGCATACGCACCGCCTGGGTGTCCTTGGCCATCTTCTTGGCCTCACGCATCAGATGGTCGGCCACCAGCATGCGCCGCGAGTCTTCGGCCACGTAGATATCGTTGAGAATCCACACCCGTTTCAGTGACAGCGACGAGAAGCTTGGGTAGAGCTGGCAGAAGCCCAGCAATTTGGCATCGTCGTCATCCGGCAGGGCCAGGTAGATGACCGATTCGTCACGCTTGAGGCGCGTTTCAAGAAATTTGCGCGAACTGTCCGGGTAGGGCAGTTGCCCATAGAATTCGCGGTATCTGACGAAAAGCGGGGTGAGCAGGTCGAGGTGTTCCAGGGTTGCCTTGATGATGCGCATGTGCGGCCCTCAGAGTCCATTTGGGGAAACAGCGGAATGCCAGCAGCTTTCAACTGCATGCTGCCCCAATGCAGGTTAGAAGCGCAATCCGCCTTCCGTGACATGTTGTTTACCCTTCGCCGAGCAGGAAGTTGCCTTTTTGCTTGGAGGTGTTACCACTGTCGAGCGTATGGACCTCAGCTTCGTCCTTCAAATTCACACCAGACAACTGTCGGCGGCAGGCCTCGCGCATCAGGTACAGCAGGCGATGGGCTGCCATGCCGTAGCTCAGGCCTTCCAGGCGTACATTGGAGATGCAGTTGCGGTAGGCATCGGTCAGGCCCACTTTCGGCGCATAGGTGAAATATAGGCCAAGACTGTCTGGAGAGCTCAGGCCCGGCCGTTCGCCGATGAGCATCACCGTCATGCGTGCACCGAGCAGTTGGCCCACTTCGTCGGCCACGGCAACGCGGCCTTGCTCTACCAGCACCACCGGTGCGCTGGTCCAGCCATCGGCGGCAGCCTGTTCTTCGAAACGGGTCAGGAACGGCAAGGTATGGCGATGCACTGCCAGCGCCGAGAGGCCGTCGGCCACCACGATGGCCAGGTCGAAGCCGCCTGGGTTGGCCTGGGCATGCTGGCGCAACTGTTCGGCCGAGTCATCGTTCAGGCGCCGGCCCAGGTCGGGGCGTTGCAGGTACTGGTGACGGTCGCTGGCGGCGCTGTGCAGCACAAGGCTGTCGCGCCCACGGTCCTTGAGCTGCTCGGCCAGGGCCTGGTGGTCGAAGGCCAGGTGCACGGCGTCACGCGCCTGGGCATGGGCGAACTGGAAGTCCAGTTGGGCGCCGGTCGGCAGGCTGATGCCGCTGCGGCCCAGGGCAATGCGCGCCGGGGTCAGGTTGCGCAGGGCAAGCCAAGGGTTTTCGGGGGTGGGGGTGCGATGCTCCATGGTCACCTCTATGCCAGCTGTGCCAAGGCCTGGCGGAATGCCGGCGGCAGGTTGTCGCCGAAGCGCACGCGGCCATCGGCCTGGGTGAAAATGCCCGTGCGTTGCAGCCAGGCCTCGAACTCCGGCCCGGGTTTGAGGCCCAGGGTCTGGCGCGCGTACAGCGCGTCATGGAACGAGGTGGTCTGGTAGTTGAGCATGATGTCGTCAGAACCGGGGATGCCCATGATGAAGTTGATCCCGGCCACGCCCAGCAGGGTCAGCAGGGTGTCCATGTCATCCTGGTCGGCCTCGGCGTGGTTGGTGTAGCAGATGTCGCAGCCCATCGGCACGCCGAGCAGCTTGCCGCAGAAGTGGTCTTCAAGGCCGGCGCGGATGATCTGCTTGCCGTTGTACAGGTATTCGGGGCCAATGAAGCCGACCACGGTGTTGACCAGGAACGGCTTGAAATGGCGGGCTACGGCATAGGCGCGGGTTTCGCAGGTCTGCTGGTCGACGCCATGGTGGGCGTTGGCCGACAGCGCGCTGCCCTGGCCGGTCTCGAAATACATCAGGTTTTGCCCGAGGGTGCCGCGCTTGAGCGACAAACCGGCCTCGTAACCTTCCTGCAGCACGTTCAAGTTGATGCCGAAGCCTGCGTTGGCTGCCTCGGTGCCGGCAATCGACTGGAACACCAGGTCCAGCGGCACGCCGCGGTTGATCGCTTCGATCGAGGTGGTGACGTGGGTCAGCACACAGGCTTGGGTGGGAATGTCGTAGCGCTGGATGATGGCATCCAGCATCTCCAGCAGGGCGCAGATCGAGGCGATGCTGTCGGTGGCCGGGTTGATGCCGATCATGGCGTCGCCGTTGCCGTACAGCAGGCCGTCGAGGATGCTGGCGGCAATCCCTGCGGGCTCATCGGTAGGATGGTTGGGCTGCAAGCGGGTCGACAGGCGCCCGCGCAAGCCCATGGTGCCGCGGAAACGGGTGACTACGCGGATCTTCTGCGCCACCAGCACCAGGTCCTGCACACGCATGATCTTCGACACGGCGGCGGCCATTTCCGGCGTGAGCCCGGGCGCCAAGGCACGCAGGCTGTCCTCGTTGGCTTCGTCGCTGAGCAGCCAGTCGCGCAGCCCGCCCACGGTCAGGTGGCTGACCGGAGCAAAGGCTTGGGCGTCGTGGGTGTCGATGATCAGGCGGGTGACTTCGTCCTCTTCATAAGGGATCAGCGCTTCAGTGAGAAAATGGCTGAGCGGGATATTGGCCAGGGCCATTTGCGCAGCCACCCTTTCACCATCGTTGGCGGCGGCCACGCCAGCCAGGTAATCGCCCGAGCGTGCGGGGCTGGCCTTGGCCATTACCTCTTTGAGGCTGTCGAAGCGGTAGACCAGGTGGCCGACGGTGTGTACAAAACTTGCCATACAGAATCTCCAGAGCGCCGCGGGCGAACCCGCGGCGGGTGTCGGCGATCAGTGCAAGGCCTCTTCGGCCTTCTGGATCGCGGCGAATTCCTCTTCCGGTGTACCTGCGACCAGGTGGTGGCGGCTGTAGAACGCAAAGTAGGCAATTAATACTGCATAGATCACTGCGGCGCCAATCACCACCCGCGGGTCGACCAGGAAGCCGGCGACCACGGCGATGCAGGCCAGTACCAGCGCCACGCCCGAGGTGAAGATGCCGCCAGGGGTACGATACGGGCGCTCCATTTTTGGCCGGCGAATGCGCAGGGTGATGTGTGCGGCCATCATCAGCACGTACGACAGTGTCGCGCCGAACACCGCGACCAGGATCAGCAGGTCGCCCTGGCCGGTCAGCGACAGGGCAAAGCCGATGATGCCGGGGATGATCAAGGCCAAAACCGGCGCCTTGCTCTTGTTGGTCTCGGAGAGTTTGCGCGGCAGGTAGCCAGCGCGGGAAAGCGCGAAGATCTGCCGCGAATAGGCATAGATAATCGAGAAGAAACTGGCAATCAGGCCTGCCAGGCCGACCAGGTTGACGAAGCCGCCCATCCAGGTGGAGCCGCCGTAAGCCTTGGAAAGTGCCTCGACCAGCGGGTTGCCCGAGGCTTTAAGCGCTTCGGACCCGGCACCGCCCGGGCCGACAACCAGGATCAGCAAGGCGAAGGCCAGCAATACCAGCATCGCGCCGATCAGGCCGCGTGGCAGGTCGCGTTTCGGGTTTTTAGTTTCTTCTGCGGCCAGCGGCACGCCTTCCACTGCCAGGAAAAACCAGATCGCGTAGGGGATGGCCGCCCACACGCCAACGTAGCCAAACGGCAGGAAGCTGCTGGCGCCGACCGCGTCGGTCTGGGCGATGTCGAACAGGTTCGCTGCATCAAAATGGGGCACCATGCTCACCAGGAATACAGCCAGGGCGATGGCGGCGATAGCGGTGATGATGAACATGAGCTTCAGGGCTTCCCCGACACCGAAGATGTGGATGCCGATGAAGACGATGTAGAACGCCAGGTAGATCATCCAGCCGCCAATGCCGAACAGTGACTGGCAGTAGGCGCCGATGAATACCGCGATGGCCGCCGGGGCGATGGCGTACTCGATGAGGATTGCCGTGCCGGTAAGAAAGCCGCCCCAAGGGCCGAAGGCGCTGCGGGCGAAGCCGTAGCCGCCACCGGCAGTGGGGATCATCGACGACAGTTCGGCCAGCGAGAAGCACATGCACAGGTACATGGTGGCCATCAGCAGGGTGGCGAGGAACATGCCGCCCCAGCCGCCTTGGGCCAGGCCGAAGTTCCAGCCGGCGTAGTCGCCAGAAATCACGTAGGCCACGCCCAGGCCCACCAGCAGCACCCAGCCGGCTGCGCCTTTTTTCAGTTCACGTTGCTGGAAATAGTCCGAGCCGACTTTTTCGAAGTCGACGGAAGCACCTGCCGGCGTGCCGGTGGATTGATCGCTTGGCATAGATTCACCTGTTCTTTTTCTTGGTGGCCGGAAGGGTTCCGGCCGATGGTGATGGGTACTGCAGGAAGTGAGCCAGAGGGAGTTTGGGCGTCTGTACCGGCCCTATCGCCGGCAAGCCGGCTCCCACCAGTTCTGTGCAAGATCAAGGAGCACAGTGGCCCTGTGGGAGCTGGCTTGCCGGCGATGGGCTGCAAAGCAGCCCCGAGGCCGGCTCGGCTTAGAAGAAGCCCAGTGGGTTGATGTCGTAGCTCACCAGCAGGTTCTTGGTCTGTTGGTAATGGTCGAGCATCATCTTGTGGGTTTCACGGCCAACGCCGGACTTCTTGTAGCCACCGAACGCGGCGTGCGCCGGGTACAGGTGGTAGCAGTTGGTCCACACGCGGCCAGCCTTGATGCCGCGGCCCATGCGGTAGGCGCGGTTGATGTCGCGGGTCCACACACCGGCGCCCAGGCCGAACTCGGTGTCGTTGGCAATGGCCAACGCTTCGGCTTCGTCCTTGAAGGTGGTGACGCTGACCACCGGGCCGAAGATTTCTTCCTGGAATACACGCATCTTGTTGTTGCCCTTGAGCAGGGTCGGCTGGATGTAGTAACCGGTGGCCAGCGAGCCTTCCAGCTTCTCGACCTTGCCGCCGGTCAGCAGCTCGGCACCTTCGTCCTGGGCAATTTGCAGGTAGGAGAGGATTTTCTCGAACTGCTGCTGCGAGGCCTGCGCGCCAACCATGGTGTCGGTGTCGAGTGGGTCGCCGCGCTTGATCTGCAGCACCTTCTTCATCACCACTTCCATGAACTGCGGGTAGATCGACTCCTGTACCAGTGCCCGCGACGGGCAGGTGCACACTTCGCCCTGGTTGAAGAATGCCAGCACCATGCCTTCGGCGGCCTTGTCGATGAAGCTTGGCTCGGCTTGCATGATGTCTTCGAAGTAGACGTTCGGCGACTTGCCGCCCAGCTCGACGGTGGACGGGATGATGTTTTCGGCGGCGCATTTCATGATGTGCGAGCCGACCGGGGTAGAGCCGGTGAAGGCGATTTTGGCGATGCGCTTGCTGGTGGCCAGCGCTTCACCGGCCTCGCGGCCATAACCTTGCACCACGTTGAGTACGCCTGGCGGCAGCAGGTCGCCGATCAGCTCGACCAGCACGGTGATGCCCAGCGGCGTTTGCTCGGCTGGCTTGAGCACCACGCAGTTGCCGGCGGCCAGCGCCGGGGCGAGCTTCCAGGCTGCCATCAGGATCGGGAAGTTCCACGGGATGATCTGCCCGACCACGCCCAGTGGCTCATGGATGTGGTAGGCCACGGTGTTTTCGTTGATTTCCGCGGCGCCGCCTTCCTGGGCGCGGATGCAGCCAGCGAAGTAACGGAAATGGTCGACCGCCAGCGGGATGTCGGCGTTGAGGGTTTCACGGATCGGCTTGCCGTTGTCCCAGGTTTCGGTAATGGCCAACACTTCGAGGTTCTGCTCGATACGGTCGGCGATCTTCAGCAGCACGTTGGAGCGGTCCTGCACCGAAGTGCGGCCCCAGGCGTCAGCCGCGGCGTGGGCGGCGTCGAGCGCCTTGTCGATGTCTTCGGCAGTGGAACGGGGGAATTCTGCGATCAGCTTGCCATTCACCGGGGAGGTGTTTTCGAAGTACTGCCCCTTGACCGGAGCTACGAACTCACCACCGATGAAGTTGCCGTAGCGGCTCTTGAAAGAAACCTTCGCGCCCTCGGTACCGGGATGTGCATAACGCATGGTGTGTCTCCTGGTTAATTGTGTTTGTTGAGGAGTTAAGAAGCGTAGAGCAAAGGTCGGGCCAGCGTGGTGAGCGCTATAAGAATCAATGGGTTAAGCAGCCTTTCCGTGGTGGGCGAAGGGGGCTTGTGCCAGCGCTGATACGGCCTGGGTGACACTTTGTACCGTTTGCGACACGCTGCGTTGCGGTGCATTGCAAAGCCCGAGTGGGTAGAGGATGCTGACAGGACGCTCTATCTGCGGAGAACAACAACTAATGCAGAGCAACCATCTCAGCCGCCATGCCCAGCAGGTGCACACCGTGGCCCACGGCGAAGCCGCCGGGGCCGGCAGCGACCCTTCCATCGCCCGCTCCTGGCTGCGTTGCCTGGAGGATTACCACCTCGACCCCTCGGTGATCGCAGCGCCGGTGGTGCTTGAACATGGCCGCCTGCTGGAGAGCCGCGAGCGCCTGCGTCAGGTGCTGAAAATCGCTGATAACGAGATGAACAGCCTGCATCAGCAGCTTTCCGGTGCTGGTCACGCAGTACTGCTGACCGACGCCCGAGGGGTGATCCTCAATTGCGTGACCGCCCCCAGCGAGCGGCGCATCTTCGAGCGCGCCGGGCTGTGGTTGGGCGCCGACTGGAGCGAAGCACGAGAGGGCACCAATGGCATCGGCACCTGCCTGGTGGAGCGCCAGGCCCTGACCATCCACCAGAACGAGCATTTTCGGGGTCGCCATACAGGCCTGACCTGCTCGGCCAGCCCGGTATTCGACCCGCATGGCGAGCTGCTGGCGGTGCTGGATGTGTCTTCGGCGCGGCCGGATGTTTCGCGCCAGAGCCAGTTTCATACCATGGCGTTGGTCAACCTCTCGGCCAAGATGATCGAGAGCTGCTACTTCCTGCGCCACTTCGAGCAGCAATGGCTGCTGCGCTTCCATCTGCAGGCCGAGTCGGTGGGCTTGTTCAGTGAAGGGTTGCTGGCCTTCGACGGCAATGGCCGCATTTGCGCCGCCAACCAGAGCGCTCTCAACTTGTTGGGGACCATCCGGGGCGGCGTACTGGGCAAGCCGCTGGAGATGTTCTTCGCTTGCAATCATGACGAACTGTTCAGCCGCGCCATGCCCAACGGCAGCCCTGCCTGGCCGCTGCATACCCGTGATGGCCGCCAGGTGTTCGCCAGCTTGCGGGGCCAGGCGAGGGTACCGATATGGACGGTGCCGGCCAGCCTGCCTCAGGCACGGCAAGTGGCGGACCCTGGCATTTGCCTGCTGGACCCCGCGCTGCAGAGCGACTTCAGCCGCGCCGTGCGCGTGTTCGAACGGGATGTGCCGCTGCTGCTCAGTGGCGAAACCGGCTGTGGCAAGGAAGCCTTCGCCCTGGCTGTGCATCAGGCCAGCCAGCGGCGCGGCAAGCCGTTCGTGGCGGTCAACTGTGCGTCGATCCCTGAAAGCCTGATCGAGAGCGAGCTGTTCGGTTATCGCGGCGGCAGTTTTACCGGTGCGCGCAAGGAAGGCATGCGCGGCAAGCTGCTGCAGGCAGACGGCGGTACCTTGTTGCTGGACGAGATCGGCGACATGCCGCTTGCGTTGCAGACACGGCTGTTGCGGGTGCTGGAAGAGCGCCAGGTGGTGCCGATCGGCGGTGAACCGCAGGCAGTGGATGTACGGATCGTTAGTGCCACGCACCGGGATTTGCTGGAGCGGGTGGAGCAGGGCGGTTTCCGTGAGGACCTTTATTACCGGCTCAATGGCCTGGAGGTCGCATTGCCGGCGGTGCGTGAGCGCAGTGACAAGGCTCAGTTGCTGGACTTTTTGCTGCGCCAGGAGGCGCAGGGGCAGGTAATAGACCTCGAACCACGCGCACGCCAGGCGCTGCTGGATTTCGCCTGGCCGGGTAATGTGCGGCAGATGCGCAATGTGCTGCGTACGTTGGTGGCGCTTTGTGAGAGTTGTCATGTCGCGTTTGCGGACCTGCCCGTAATCGTGCGCAACACTGCTATTTCTGTGGGAGCGGGCTTGCCCGCGAAGGCGTCCGGCCAGGCGCTACAGGGCGAGGGCTTTGCCCTCGTTCGCGGGCAAGCCCGCTCCCACAGAAATTTGGATGCGGACTTACCCGCGACGAAGCCGGCAGTGTTAGAGGAAGCAGAGGGGCAGGCCCTGTTATCCGCACTGGAGGCAAACCGCTGGCACATGACCCGTGTTGCCGAGCACTTGGGCATCAGCCGCAATACCTTGTATCGAAAACTGCGCAAACACGGCATCGCCAGGGGCGTCTGAGCGAAACAGCGGGTGCGATTTCCCGAGCCTTGGGCTACCCTGCCTCGACGTTTTGCGAGGTCGATCATGCATATTCATATTCTCGGTATTTGCGGCACTTTCATGGGCTCGCTGGCGGTGCTGGCCAAAGAGCTCGGCCACCGCGTCACGGGCTCGGACGCCAACGTCTATCCCCCGATGAGCACCCAGCTTGAAGCCCAGGGCATCGAACTGACCCAAGGCTACGACCCGGCCCAGCTGGACCCGGCACCCGACCTTGTGGTCATCGGCAATGCCATGTCGCGGGGCAACCCAGCGGTGGAATATGTGCTGAACAAGGGCCTGCCGTATGTCTCCGGCCCACAGTGGCTGGCTGACCACGTACTGCAGGGCCGTTGGGTACTGGCCGTGGCCGGCACCCACGGCAAGACCACCACCAGCAGCATGCTGGCCTGGGTCCTGGAGCATGCCGGCATGAGCCCGGGCTTCCTGATCGGTGGCGTGCCGCAGAACTTCTCGGTGTCGGCGCGCCTGGGCGGCACGCCGTTCTTCGTGGTCGAGGCCGATGAATACGACAGCGCATTCTTCGACAAGCGTTCGAAGTTTGTGCACTACCACCCGCGTACTGCGATCCTCAACAACCTTGAGTTCGATCATGCGGACATCTTCCCGGACCTGGCGTCCATCGAGCGGCAGTTCCACCACCTGGTGCGTACCATTCCCAGCGAAGGCCTGGTGATCCACCCGACCACCGAACTGGCGCTGGAGCGCGTGATCGGCATGGGCTGCTGGACACCCGTGCAGACGACGGGTGAAGGCGGCCAGTGGCAGGCGCGCCTGCTCAGCGCCGACGGCTCGCGGTTCGAAGTACTGTTCGAGGGTGAAGCGCAAGGTGTGGTGGACTGGGCACTGACTGGTCAGCACAACGTTGCCAACGCCTTGGCCACCCTGGCCGCTGCCCGCCATGTAGGTGTGGTGCCGGCCATGGCTATCGAAGGCCTTAGCGCTTTCAAGAGCGTCAAACGGCGCATGGAAATGGTCGCCGAAGTGCAGGGCGTGACCATCTACGATGACTTCGCTCACCACCCGACGGCTATCGCCACCACACTCGACGGCCTGCGCAAGCGGGTTGGCGAAGCGCCGGTGATCGCCATCATCGAGCCGCGTTCCAATTCGATGAAGCTGGGCGCACACCGTGATGGCCTGCCGGAAAGCGTCAACGATGCCGACCAGGTGATCTGGTATGCGCCGGCCAACCTGGGCTGGGACCTTGCGGCCACTGCGGCACAGTGCAAGGTGCCGAGCGTGGTGGCCGACAGCCTCGAGGCGATCATCGAGCGGGTCAAGGGCCAGGCGCGGCCGGGCACGCACGTGGTGATCATGAGCAACGGCGGCTTTGGCGGCCTGCACGGCAAGCTGGCAGAGGCTCTGAAGTGAGCGGGCCAGAGCGCATCACCCTGGCCATGACCGGCGCCTCTGGCGCGCAATATGGCCTGCGCCTGCTCGATTGCCTGGTGCGCGAAGACCGTGAGGTGCACTTCCTCATCTCCAAGGCCGCACAGTTGGTGATGTCGACCGAAACCGACGTGGTGCTGCCGGCCAAACCGCAGGCGATGCAGGCATTTCTGACCGAATACACTGGTGCTGCCGCTGGGCAGATCCGCGTGTACGGCAAAGAAGACTGGATGTCGCCGGTGGCCTCGGGCTCCGGCGCCCCGGCGGCCATGGTTGTGGTGCCGTGTTCCACGGGCACGTTGTCGGCCATTGCCACAGGTGCCTGCAACAACCTGATCGAGCGTGCGGCCGACGTGACACTCAAGGAGCGTCGTCAGCTGATCCTGGTGCCGCGCGAGGCGCCGCTGTCGACCATTCACCTGGAGAACATGCTCAAGTTGTCGCAGATGGGCGCGGTGATCCTGCCGGCAGCACCCGGCTTCTACCACCAGCCGCAGACCATCGATGACCTGGTCGACTTCGTCGTTGCGCGTATTCTCAATTTGCTGAACATCCCGCAGGACATGCTGCCGCGCTGGGGTGAGCATCATCTTGGGGCGGATGATTGAAGCGTACCTTGGCGGGGTTGCTGGCAGTGTTGGCGCTCGGTGGCTGTGCCACGGTGCGCACGCTGGATGCCAACAAGCCGGGCGCGCCTGTGGTTTACGCAGGTACCCGGCTGGACTTGTATGTGATCAATGGCGGGTGTTGCCCTAAGGACCATTTCGGCGCTGAAGCGCCGGCTTACCCGCGGCTGGACCTGCCGGGGAGCATGCTGCTCGATACCTTGTTCCTGCCGCTGTCATTGTTGACCGCAGCCGGGGTTGGTTTCCAGGCTACGGGCGGGCTGTAAGGGCCCTTTCGCGGGTAAACCCGCTCCCACAGATGAGCGCTGTCCCTGTGGGAGCGGTTTTACCCGCGAAAGGGCCCTTGCAGGTAAACCCTATTTCTTGCCCAGCCTGCGCAGCTCGTCCGACTCGATAACCCGAACCCCGTCCTCTTCTTCCAGCGCCAGGCGCCACAGCGCCCGTGCCAAAGTGCACGCCTCGATCCCCCGATATTTGCCGGGCATCAACCGCGCAAACGGCGAAGCCAGCCGCTCACCCAGTCGCGGCGCAATGCGCTCACCCAGCAGCAGGGACGGCCTTACGATGGTCAGCTGTGGCCAGTCCTGCGCCTTGAGCGCCTCTTCCATCTCGCCCTTAACCCGGTTGTAGAAAATCGTCGACTTGGGATCGGCGCCGATGGCACTGACCACCAACAGGTGGCGCGCGCCCATCTCCCGCGCGCGCCTGCTGAAGGCCACCACCATGTCCAGGTCGACAGCGCGAAACGCCTGTTCGGACCCAGCCTGCTTCAAGGTGGTACCTAGGCAGCAATAGGCGATATCTACCCGCCCGGCCAACTGCGGAAGAAAGACCGCAGGGTCGCCAACCGGGTTTTCCAGGTGCGGGTGTTCTGCCAGCGGCCGACGGGTCGGTGCCAGGACGCGGCTGATGGTTGGCTCGTTGAGCAGGCGGTCCAGCAGGTGTTCACCCGTCAAGCCCGTGGCTCCGGCAAGCAGGACATGCTGAGGCGTCAAGTACATGATGTCTCTCCTGTGTTACACACAAGCTTAGCGGCTGGCGGGTGTTTTTTCCTGCTCGCCCGCGGTCGCCTGTGCGGCATTACGTAAGGCTTCCTCGGCCTGCTGCTGGCGCAAGCGCAACCAGTGTGCCAGTACTGCGGGCGGTGCCCAGAGTTGTGGCTCGGAGGCTTCGAAACCTTCTCTTCCTTCCCGTTCGGCAACGCTAGTGCGCGCCAGTTCAAACGCCTGTTTCAGGTCGTCGGTCTGGTTCAGTGCCTGGGCGAACAGGGCATCACCGAAATAGGTGAAGTCCGCCTCTTCAGAGCAACCAAAAGACACCCGGTCGGCGCGCGCGGCAGTCATGATCACGGTCCGCTCATCCTTCAGTGGGGCGATGTAGCCCCCGGAATAGCACGCGGAGATGACAATCACCTTGTCGCGGTCCTTGAGCGGCGCCAGGGCGCTGGCCAGTTCGTCGGCAGACAGGTCGGCCAGTTGCAGGCGCGGTTGATCGAACACCAGCTGGTGGTCCTGGCTGCCATGGCTGGTCAGGTAGATAAACACCAGGTCTTCCGGGCCGCTGCGTTCGGCGAGCGTGCGGGCGGCGCGGGTGAGGTTTTCGCGGGTGGCCATAGGGCGAGTGGTCATCTGGTCGCGGTGGTTGACCAAAGTGACCTGGCCGTGGGCGCCAAAGCGCACTTTCAGCATGTTGCTGACGTAGTCGGCTTCACGCAGAAACACGCTTTGCTGGCCGTCACCGGCCACCACCAGGCTGTACAGCTGGATAGGCGGCGCGGAGCGTGGCACGCGGACCAGCGCCTCCTCCAGCAGCCTGCCCTGGTTGAGCAGGGCCAGTTCCAGTGGGTCGGGGAGCAATGCGCCCTTGTGGTCGCGCACGCGCACGCCGTTTACCCAGAAGCCGCTCTCGACCTTGCCGCTGGCCAGGGTAAGTTTGCCCTGGCCCTGATAGGCATCGTTTTCGAAACCGCCAGCGTACTTGCTGCCATCGGGCAATTGCAGGCTGCCCTGGCCGGCCAGGCGCCAATCGACGAAGCTGCCCTTGTAGTGGCTGCCGTCGCTGCCCAGCAGTTCGCCTTCGCCGACCAGCGAGCCGTCCTTGAATTCGCCGATCCACACATCGCCGTCGGCGTTCTCGTAGCGGCCGCGGCCTTCCAGGCGGTTGTCCTTGAATTCGCCGATGTACTGCTCGCCATCGACGCTGTCGTAGGTGCCGCTGCCCTGCAGCAGGCCGTCGACGAAGCGGCCGCTGAACTGGTTGCCGCTGGCATCGCTGCGCACGCCGGCACCATTGGGTTTGCCCTTGGCGAACAACCCTTGATAGCGGCTGCCGTCGGCCAGTTCGAGTTCGCCCGCGCCCTCGTACTGGTCGTCCTTGAACTGGCCACGGTAGGTCTGGTCGGCCTGTTTCAGTGTGCCTTCGCCGTCGCGGCGGCCGTGGCTGAAGGTGCCGGCATAGTGGCTGCCTGGGGTGGTCAGGTCACCCAGGCCCTGGAACAGGCCGGCGGCGAACTGGCCGCGATAGACTTCGCCGTTGCTGCCGTGCCACTCGCCTTGGCCGTGCCACTGGCCGTCCTTGAAACCACCGGCGTACCAGCTGCCGTTGGGGTAGTCGATGCGCCCTTCGCCCTGCAGCAGGCCATCCACGACCTGGCCCCGGTAGCGGCCGCCGTCGGGCAGGCGTGCGTCCGGTGGCGACAGCGCTTCACCATCGCCACAGGCAGCGAGCATCAGGGTCAGGGCGAGAGGCAGCAGAGGACGCATGGCGGAATCCGGGCAAAAGGTATGCCGAGTATGCCGCAGAATGGGGCTGATGAGACAGCCATGGCAGGGGGCCGCGCGGCGGCCCCCCTAAAACGATCAGACGAAGCAGAGCGAAAGCGGTTCGGCGATGTAGGCCGGTTTGTCTTCGCCTTCGATCTCCAAAGTCACGGTAGCCTTCAACAGCCATTGCCCAGGCTTCTTCTCGGTCACCTCACCCAGGTCCACCTTCAAGCGCACCTTGCTGTCGACTTTCACCGGCTGAATGAAGCGCACGCTGTCCAGCCCGTAGTTGACCACCATCTTCAGGCCTTCAGGCAGCACCAGAATGTCTTCCATCAGCTTCGGGATCAGCGACAAGGTCAGGAAACCGTGTGCAATCGTGCTGCCAAACGGAGTTTTGGCTGCCTTTACCGGGTCGACATGGATGAACTGAAAATCGCCTGTGGCCTCGGCGAACAGGTTGATACGCTGCTGATCGATCTTCAGCCAATCGGAACGTCCCAGTTCCTTTCCAACGTACTGCGAAAGCTCAGTAACCGGTACATAGGGCATCGCGACTCTCCAGGTTGTCATTTGGTACGAAGGTGCAAGATCAGCACGGCACGCAATTAGAGTCAAGTTGCCAGCATCCGGGCGAATACCCGTTTATAGCCGCAGGCGTGCTTATAATGGCCGGCATGCCCGAAGGAGATCCTTATGCTGTTGCGTGGTTTGACCTGGCTAGTGCTGTTTCAGCTGCTGGGTACGGCGGTCAATCATCTGTTCGTGCCGATTTTGCCTGGGCCGATCATCGGCCTGTTGCTTTTGCTGTTCTTCCTGATGGCCCGCGGTGAGGTTGGCAAGCCGCTCAACGAGGCAGCCAGTAGCCTGCTGCGCTACCTGCCACTGCTGCTGGTGCCGCCGGCAGTAGGGGTAATGGTGTATGCCAAAGATATCGCTGCAGACTTCTGGGCCATTGCCGGCGCACTGCTGATTTCCTGCCTGCTCACCTTGGTGTTTGTCGGTGTGCTGATGCAGAAGCTCATGCACCGCCAGGGCAAGCGCGAGGAGCAGCCATGATGCTCGATTGGCAAGGCGCGCTCGATGCCGTTGTCCACCATCCGCTGTTTGGTATCGGCATCACGCTGGGTGCCTACCAGGTGGTGCTGGCAGCCTACGAGAAAACGCGCTGGATCTTCCTGCAGCCGGTGCTGGTGTCGATGGTACTGGTGATCGGTGTATTGCTGGTCTGTGGTATCGACTACCGTGAGTACCGCAAAAGCACTGAAATCATGAACATTCTCCTGGGCCCCGCCACGGTGGCCTTGGCCGTGCCGCTCTACCTCAACCTGCGGCGTATCCGGCAACTGTTCTGGCCGACATTTACTACGCTGGTAATCGGAGGCCTGTTCGCCACGGTCTGCTGCCTGCTGCTGGGGTGGTGGTTCGGGGCCGAACACATGATTCTGATGACCATGGCGCCAAAATCGGTGACTTCGCCAATCGCCATGCTGGTGGCCGAGCAGATTGGTGGTGTAGCGGCGCTGGCGGCGGTATTCGTGTTGATTACCGGGGTGATCGGGGCGATTTTTGGCCCCGCGCTGTTAAGCCGTTTTGGCGTGCACAGCCCCGAGGCGCGTGGCATGTCATTGGGCGTGACGGCGCATGCCGTGGGCACCTCGGTGGCCCTGCAGGAAAGTGACGAATGCGGCGCGTTTGCCGCGCTGGCGATGAGCCTGATGGGGGTGGCCACGGCGGTGTTCCTGCCGTTGGCGGTCAGCCTGGTGGCTTGAGGAGTTGTGATGACGCTACCGCTGTTTCCCCTCAATACCGTGCTGTTTCCAGGTTGCCTGCTGGATTTGCAGATTTTCGAGGCGCGTTACCTGGACATGATCAGCCGTTGCATGAAGCAAGGCACAGGCTTTGGCGTGGTGTGCATCGTCGAAGGCGAGCAGGTTGGCAAGGCGCCGCCGGTAGTCGCATCGATCGGCTGCGAGGCGCTGATCCGCGATTTTGTTCAGCAGGACAACGGGCTGCTGGGTATCCGTGTGGAAGGTGTGCGGCGCTTCGAGTTGAGCCAGACCGAAGTGCAGAAGGACCAGTTGCTGCTGGGCGAGGTGCACTGGCTGCCGGAGCAGGCGGACAGCCCTCTGAGCGACCAGGATGATGACCTGCTGGCGTTGCTGGTGGCCCTGGGCGAACACCCGATGGTCGAGGCGCTGGATATGCCTCGGGATGTCGATGGGCGCCAGGCATTGGCCAACCAGTTGGCCTATCTGCTGCCGTTCATGGAGGAGGACAAGCTGGACCTGCTGGCGATCGACTCACCGTCGGAGCGGCTGGCAGAAATTCAGAAGCTGCTGGAGCGGATTCAGGGCGAGCTGTTTGCCTGATTGACGCTGGCTGCCTGTACCGGCCTCTTCGCGGGGCAAGCCCGCTCCCACAGGCACACCACTTTCCTTGAAGGCAGTGTCGTATTTGTGGGAGCGGGCTTGCCCCGCGAAGAGGCTATTCAAGGCAGCATCAATACTGGTAACGCTCCAGCGCGTGCGGCAGCGCATGCATGGCAAAAAACGCCAGCAACGCGATGCACGCCGGCAACACCAGCCACCACACCCGCAGTGGCAGCGCATTGAGCGGCTGACGATACTGCGCGAGGGTCAGGCTGATCGCGCACACGCAGCAGGCCAGCAGGGCCCCCGCCAGAATGTCGGTCGGCCAGTGCGCCCCCAGGTAAACCCGCGACAGTGCAATCGCCAGCGCGGGAATGCACCCCAGCAATATCCAGGTCAGGCGCATGCGCGGCGGTTGCCCGCGCCCTGCCAGTACCGCCATCACCAGGAAGAACGCAAACGACGCCGAGCTGTGCCCGCTGGGCATGCTGTAGCTGGTCAACGGGTCGGTCAGCACCTCTGGTCGCGCCCGGGCGAACAGCCACTTCAGCGAGCCGTTGGCGATTGCCGTCCCCATCAGCGCGCCACCGGCAAACAGCGCATGCCGCCATTGGCGGGCGAGCAGTAAAAGGCCGGTGAGCAGGCCACCGAGGAAGAACTGGGTGCGGAAGTCGCCGAGGCGCGTCACCATTACAACGGTGCCGTCGATGGCCTGGCTGCGATGCTCCTGCACCAGGGTCATCACGCCTTGGTCGAACTCATGAAGGTACGGCCAGCCGAAGAACACCCCGGCCAATGCCAGGAAGCTCAGGCCCGCGATCAGGCGCGTACCGTGGCGCTGGTCGCGGATGCTGCTGTTCAGGCTCAAGCCGATCAGCACTGCCAGGGTGCCGGCGATGATGCCTGCGTCCAGCCAGAAACCTTCTGGCAGGGGCAAGCGCATGGCCGCGCCGGTGGCCCAGCCGGGCAGCAGGTAAGCGACCGACCAGCCAGCACCGGCAACCAGGCTTACGGCGATGAAGCGCGGCAGCGGCATGTCGAACATGCCTGCCACCATTGGCAGCATCGGGCGCAGCGGGCCGATGAAACGGCCTACCAGCAGGCTGGCGATACCGTAACGCTGGAAATAGGTTTCGGCACTGCCAATCCATTCCGGGTGATGGCGCAGCAGCGGCAGCCGGCGGATGTTCTGGTGGAAGTATTTGCCTACCGTATAAGACAGCGCATCGCCAAGCAGGCCGCCGAGGAAGCCCAGCAGCAAGGTTTCACCCAGGGTGAAGGCGCCACTGCCGGCCAGCACCGCCACCGCGAACAGCAACACGGTGCCTGGCACGATGATGCCAGCGATGGCCAGGCACTCGATGCAGGCCACCAGGAAAATTGCCACGCCAAGCCACTGCGGGTTGGCGCTGAGCCAGCCGGTCAGGCTGTCGAGCCATTGGCCCATGTTTCAGCTTCCTTGTTCAATTATTGAGAAGTCTCGCCCTTCGACTTGGCCGCGGCGCAACGGGTTCCGGGTACAGAAGCGCGCGTATTCGGCGTCGACGAAGCGGTAGGGCAGGTGTTCGTCACGGCCGTGGGGGATGCCCAGGCGCGCGGCCTGGATCACCTTCTGCACGGCAATGCCGCAATCTTCGACGTACAGGCGTTCAGGGTCGAAGCGCTGGGCGTCCCACTGCGGCACTTTCAGGCCCATGGCACGGCACAGCAGGGTCTGGCCGGCGCACAGGCGTTCGGCAGGGCGCAAATTGCCACGGGCGTCGGGGTTGTTCAGTTGCATCTGCGCCAGGCTGTTGGCATCGGAAATGGCGTCCACCCAAGGGTAGGCCGACTTTATCAGCACTGCGTTGCCTGGGCCGTGGGCGCTGAAATTCAGCGAATCGCCACCGCGGGCGTAATACATGTAGATGTGCCCGCCATCCAGGAACAGCGCCTTGCGCTTCTCGGTGTAGCCGAGCGAAGCATGGCTACCCTTGTCGGCCAGGTAATAGGCCTCTGTCTCGATAATCCGCGCGGCCAGCCAGAGGTCGCCGTGGCGATGGCGGATGACCTTGCCCAGCAGGGCTTTGGCCAGGATTTGGGCGTCACGGTCGAAGAAGCTGTCGGGCAGGGCGCGGGCCGGGCAGGGGGCGGTGTCTGGCATGCTGGCGGTTCGTCGTGGTCAAGGCGCGGATGATAGCAATGAATGGCTTAATCGAGGCTGAACCAAGGCTGTTCGATAAGTGCGGTTACATCTTTCCTACATATCCTGTCGACCATTTTCAACCATCCGCCAGCCACTGCTGGGCGTATACCTGCGCGGCAGTTATAATCAGCCGATTTCCCCTTCGCCAAGACACCGAACCCATGACTGAGTCCGTTCTTGACTATATGACCCGCTTGGGTCGCGCCGCTCGCCAGGCTTCCCGGGTGATCGCGCGTGCCAGCACCGCGCAGAAGAACCGCGCCCTGCAGGCCGCGGCCAATGCGCTGGACGCCGCGCGTGCCGAGCTTACCGCAGCCAACGAGCTGGACCTCGCCGCCGGGCGTGCCAATGGCCTGGAGGCAGCACTGCTCGACCGCCTGGCCCTGACGCCAGCGCGCATCGACGGCATGATTACTGGCCTGCGCCAAGTGGCCAGCCTGCCGGACCCGGTCGGCGCCATCCGTGACATGAGCTATCGCCCGTCGGGCATTCAGGTCGGCAAGATGCGTGTACCGCTGGGGGTGATCGGGATCATCTACGAGTCGCGCCCGAACGTGACCATCGATGCTGCCAGCCTGTGCCTGAAGTCGGGCAACGCCACCATTCTGCGCGGCGGCTCCGAGGCCATCCACTCCAACCGCGCCATCGCGACCTGCATCCAGCGTGGCCTGGCCGAGGCCGGCTTGCCGGCAGCGGTGGTGCAGGTGGTCGAGACTACTGACCGCGAGGCCGTTGGCGCGCTGATCAGCATGCCCGAGTTCGTCGACGTGATCGTCCCGCGCGGTGGCCGTGGCCTGATCGAGCGCATCAGCCGCGATGCCCGCGTGCCAGTGATCAAACACCTGGACGGCATCTGCCATGTCTACGTTGCCGAGCACGCCGACCTGGACAAGGCCTGGCGCGTTGCTTTCAACGCCAAGACCTACCGTTATGGCATCTGCGGCGCAATGGAAACCCTGCTGGTCGACCAGTGCGTGGCCGAAGGCTTCCTGCCGGAAATGGCCCGTCGCTTCCAGGAGAAGGGCGTAGAACTGCGCGGTTGCGAGCGTACCCGTGCGCTGATCGATGCCAAGCCGGCCACTGAAGACGACTGGCACACCGAGTACCTCGACGCCATTCTGTCGGTTCGTGTAGTCGACGGCCTGGATCAGGCCATCGAGCACATCAACCACTACGGCTCGCACCACACCGATTCGATCATCACCGAACACCAGGGTCAGGCCCGTCAGTTCATGGCTGAGGTCGACTCGGCTTCGGTGATGCTCAATACCCCGACATGCTTCGCCGACGGCTTCGAGTACGGCCTGGGTGCGGAAATCGGTATTTCCACCGACAAGCTGCACGCCCGCGGCCCGGTCGGCCTGGAAGGCCTGACCTGCGAGAAGTACGTGGTGATCGGCGACGGCCAGCTGCGCGGCCAGGAGTCCTGCTGAGTTGAGCAAGGCCCAGGCAGTCCGGCGCATCGGCATTCTAGGCGGTACTTTCGACCCCGTGCACATCGGCCACCTGCGCAGCGCGCTGGAAGTGGCCGAGTTCATGGGGCTCGACGAGCTGCGCCTGTTGCCCAATGCCCGGCCGCCGCATCGCGACACCCCGCAGGTGGCGGCGGAAGATCGCCTGGCGATGGTGCGCGAGGCCGTGCAAGGCGTTGAGCGCCTGTGCGTGGATGCCCGCGAGCTTGAGCGTGACAAGCCGTCGTACACCCTCGATACGCTGGAATCGATCCGCGCCGAACTGGGCGCCAACGACCAGCTGTACCTGGTGCTGGGCTGGGATGCCTTCTGTGGCCTGCCAAGCTGGCACCGCTGGGAAGAATTGCTGCAACATTGTCACATCCTGGTGCTGCAACGCCCGGATGCCGACGTTGAACCCCCTGACGAGCTGCGCAACCTGCTGGCTGCGCGCTCCGAGAGCGATCCCACCGCCATGTCCGGCCCGGCGGGGAATATTTCGTTCGTCTGGCAGACGCCGCTTGCGGTGTCGGCTACACAGATCCGACAGCTGCTGGCCAGCGGCAGATCGGTGAGGTTCCTGGTGCCGGACGCCGTACTGGCCTACATCGAGGCGCACGAACTGTATCGTGTGCCTAACTGACGGTGCCCCGTGGGCGCCTCATCCAACGAGTTGAACGAGTTTTATATGAGCAAGCAGAAAACCAATGGCATCAGCGGCGACGCGCTGGTCAAGCTGACCATCAGCGCTCTGGAAGACGTCAAGGCCCAGGACATCCAGGTCATCGACGTACGCGAAAAGCACAGCCTGACCGACTACATGATCATTGCCACCGGTACCTCCAATCGCCAGATCAACGCGATGCTGGAAAAGGTCCGTGAAGCGGTCAAGAAAGAAGGCGCACAACCGCTGGGCGAAGAAGGCAAGGGCGACAGCGACTGGGTGCTGCTGGACCTGAACGACGTCATCGTGCACATGATGACTGCCGCTGCCCGCCAGTTCTACGACCTGGAGCGTCTGTGGCTGGGTGCCGAGCAGAGCCGTGCCGCCGATGCCAAGCATCACAGCCCGGAAAACACCAGCGACTACTTCACCGACAAGCTCAAAGACCGGGAATAAGGAAGCGTCGTGCGTCTGCGTCTGATCGCGGTCGGCTCGCGCATGCCCAAGTGGGTCGAGGAAGGCTGGCATGAATATGCCAAGCGCCTCCCCCAGGAGCTGTCGCTGGAGCTGGTGGAAATCCCGCTGAACACCCGTGGCAAGAATGCCGACGTTGCCCGCCTGATTCGTCAGGAGGGTGAGGCCATGCTGAGCAAGGTTCAGCCAGGGGAACGCATCGTCACCCTCGAGGTCCATGGCAAGCCCTGGAGTACCGAGCAGCTGGCGACCGAGCTGGACCGCTGGCGCCTGGACTCGCGCACGGTGAATTTGATGGTGGGCGGCCCGGAAGGGCTGGCGCCTGAGGTCTGCGCGCGCGCCGAGCAGCGCTGGTCGCTGTCGCCGCTTACCTTGCCGCACCCGTTGGTAAGGATACTCATCGGCGAGCAGATCTATCGCGCCTGGACCGTGTTGTCCGGGCACCCTTACCACAAATGAGCCTGTAAGCAGTCCGATGTCGCAGCCGATCCGTCTCAAGGACCACGAGAAAGACGCCCGCCTGGTGCGTAACCGCGTCGTGGTCGGCGCGGTGGCGATCATGCTGCTTATTTGCGTGCTGATCGCGCGGCTTTACTACCTGCAGATCATCCAGTACGACTATCACTCGACGCTGTCGGAGAACAACCGGGTGCATGTGCAGCCGATTCCGCCGACGCGCGGGCTGATCTTCGACCGCAATGGGGTGATCATCGCCGATAACCGGCCAAGCTTCAGCCTGTCAATGACCCGCGAACGTGCGGGTAACTGGCAGGAAGTGCTGGATAATATCGTCGAAGTGCTGGAGTTGACGCCGGACGACCGCGCGCTTTTCGAAAAGCGCATGAGGCAGGGGCGACGGCCGTTCGAACCTGTGCCCATCCTGTTCGAGCTGAACGAGGAGCAGATCGCCCGTGTGGCGGTCAACCAGTTCCGCCTGCCCGGCGTGGAAGTGGTCGCCCAGTTGGTTCGGCATTACCCGCAGGGTGCGCATTTTGCCCACTCGGTCGGTTATGTCGGGCGGATCAACGAGAAAGAGCTGAAAAGCCTTGATCCGGTGAACTACAGCGGCACGCACCACATCGGCAAGACCGGTATCGAGCGCTTCTACGAAGACGACCTGCATGGCCAGGTCGGCTACGAGGAAGTCGAGACCAATGCCCGCGGCCGTGTGCTGCGGGTGCTCAAGCGCACCGACCCGAAGCCGGGCAAGGACATCGTGCTGAGCCTCGACATCAAGCTGCAGGAAGCCGCCGAGGCGGCTTTGGGTGGCCGTCGAGGCGCGGTGGTGGCGCTCGACCCGCGCACTGGCGAGGTGCTGGCAATGGTCAGCCAGCCGAGCTTCGACCCCAACCTCTTCGTCACCGGCATCAGCTTCAAGGCTTATGCCGAGCTGCGTGACTCGATCGACCGGCCGCTGTTCAACCGCGTGCTGCGCGGCCTGTACCCGCCAGGCTCGACCATCAAGCCGGCCGTGGCCATTGCCGGCCTCGACAGTGGCGTAGTCAACGCCGGCAGCCGGGTGTTCGACCCGGGCTATTACCAACTGCCCAACTACGATCACAAATACCGTAACTGGAACCGCAGCGGTGATGGCTGGGTCGACCTGGATACCGCGATCATGCGTTCCAATGACACCTATTTCTACGACCTTGCGCACAAGATGGGCATCGATCGGCTGTCCAGCTACATGAACAAGTTCGGTATCGGCCAGAAGGTGGCCCTGGACATGTTCGAGGAGTCGGCCGGGCTGATGCCGTCGCGCGAATGGAAGCGCGCCACGCGCCGGCAGGCCTGGTTCCCCGGTGAAACGCTGATTCTCGGTATCGGCCAGGGTTACATGCAGGCCACGCCGCTGCAGCTGGCCCAGGCCACTGCACTGATCGCCAACAAAGGCGTATGGAACCGCCCGCACCTGGCCAAGACCATCGAAGGCCAGCCGCCAGTGGACCCGAACCCGATGGAAAACATCGTGCTGCGTGACAAGTCCGATTGGGCCAAGGTCACCCACGGCATGGAGCAGGTGATGCACAACGCCCGTGGTACTGCGCGCAAGGCTGCAGCCGGCGCCCAGTACCGCATTGCCGGCAAGAGCGGTACCGCCCAGGTGGTGGCGATCAAGCAAGGCGAGAAATACGACCGCAACAAACTTCAGGAGCGCCACCGCGACCACGCGTTGTTCGTCGCCTTCGCCCCGGCCGACGATCCGAAGATCGTGGTCTCGGTGATGGTCGAGAACGGTGAGTCCGGCTCGGGCGTCGCCGCGCCCGTGGTGCGGCAGATCATGGACGCCTGGCTGCTCGACGAGCACGGCCGGCTGAAGTCCGAGTTCGCTCCTGCCACCGTCGCCCAGGAACCGGCCCCGTGATGAACAATTTCGATCGCATGCTCTCCAGCGAGGACGTGATGCGTCGACGCGCCAGCTTTCTGCAGCGCATCCACATCGACGGCCCCTTGCTGGTCATCCTGCTGACCCTCGCGGCCGGCAGCCTGTTCGTGCTCTATTCGGCCAGCGGCAAGAACTGGGACCTGCTGCTCAAGCAGGCCACCTCGTTCGGCATCGGCCTGGTGTCGATGTTCGTCATCGCCCAGCTTGAACCGCGCTTCATGGCTCGCTGGGTGCCCCTCGCGTACCTCACCGGGGTAATGCTGCTGGTCGTGGTGGACGTCATGGGCCATAACGCCATGGGCGCCACACGCTGGATCAACATCCCGGGGGTGATCCGCTTCCAGCCCTCGGAGTTCATGAAGATCATCATGCCGGCGACCATCGCCTGGTACCTCTCCAAGCGCACCTTGCCGCCGCACTTGAAGCACGTGGCGATCAGCCTGGTGTTGATTGGCGTGCCGTTCATCCTCATCGTCCGCCAGCCCGACCTAGGTACGGCGTTGCTCATTCTTGCCTCCGGCGCCTTCGTGCTGTTCATGGGCGGGCTGCGTTGGCGCTGGATCCTCAGCGTATTGACGGCGGCAGTGCCGGTGGCGGTGGCGATGTGGTTCTTCGTCATGCACGACTACCAGAAGCAGCGTGTGCTGACATTCCTCGACCCGGAAAGCGACCCGCTGGGCACCGGCTGGAACATCATCCAGTCCAAGGCGGCAATCGGTTCCGGCGGGGTATTCGGCAAGGGCTGGCTGCTGGGCACCCAGTCGCACCTGGACTTCCTCCCCGAAAGCCATACCGACTTCATCATCGCCGTGCTCGGCGAGGAGTTTGGCCTGGTCGGCATCTGCCTGCTGCTGATCGTCTACCTGTTGCTGATCGGCCGCGGCCTGATGATCACCGCACAGGCGCAGACCCTGTTCGGCAAGCTGCTGGCGGGCAGCCTGACCATGACTTTCTTTGTATACGTATTCGTCAATATCGGTATGGTCAGCGGCCTCTTGCCCGTGGTGGGCGTGCCGCTGCCCTTCATTAGTTATGGCGGAACTTCGTTAGTGACGCTGCTGTCAGCGTTTGGCGTTCTGATGTCGATCCACACGCACCGCAAATGGATCGCACAGGTTTGAATAAGGTGAAGAATTTCATGCAAGCAGTGCGTAACTGGGCTGCCCGTTGTGCGCCGTGGATCGGTGCGGTGGGCCTGTTCGGCGCTGTCCAGCAGGCATACGCCGGTGATTATGACGGCTCGTCCAAGGTGGCCGAGTTTGTCGGCGAGATGAGCCGCGACTACGGCTTTGCCAGCGAGCAGTTGATGGGCGTGTTCCGTGAGGTACAGCGCAAGCAATCGATCCTCGACGCCATCTCGCGTCCGGCCGAGCGGGTAAAGCCGTGGAAGGACTACCGGCCGATGTTCATCACTGACGCGCGTATTGCCCGTGGTGTGGACTTCTGGCGCCAGCACGAAGCGGTGCTGGCGCGCGCCGAGCAGGCGTACGGCGTGCCGGCGCAGTACATCGTCGCGATCATCGGTGTGGAGACCTTCTTTGGTCGCAATACCGGCAACTACCGCGTGATCGATGCGCTGTCGACGCTGGGCTTCGATTACCCGCCGCGCGCAGAGTTCTTCCGCAAGGAGCTGCGCGAGTACCTGCTGCTGGCACGTGACGAACAACTCGACCCGCTGACCCTCAAAGGCTCCTATGCCGGTGCCATGGGCCTGCCGCAGTTCATGCCGAGCAGCTTTCGCAACTACGCGGTGGACTTCGACGGTGACGGCCACATCAATATCTGGAACAACCCCGACGATGCCATCGGCAGCGTCGCCAGCTACTTCCAGCGCCATGGCTGGGTAGCCGGCCAGGGCGTGGTCAGCCGCGCTCAGGTTACGGGTGCGCGGGCCGACGAAGGCCTGACCACCGGCATCGAACCGGTGAAGACCGTCGCAGAGTTGCGAGCGCTGGGCTGGTCAAGTCATGATGCGCTGCGCGATGATCTGCCGGTTACCGCCTTCCGCCTGGAGGGCGACAACGGCCCCGAGTACTGGATGGGCCTGAAGAACTTCTACGCGATCACTCGCTACAACCGCAGCGTGATGTATGCCATGGCGGTGCATCAGCTTGCGCAACAGCTGGTTCAAGCACGGGGCGTCAAGTAATGCGCGCAATCATCTCTGCCAATACCTTCAAGCTGCTGACCTGCATGACTGTCGGCATGCTGCTGGTCAGCTGCTCCTCCAGCCGCCCGACCACCAGCCAGCAAAGCGGCAATACCGTCCGCGCCCAGCCTGGCCTGGACATCAACCGTGCCCACAAGGACGGTGCGCCGTGGTGGGACGTGGATGTGAACAAGATCCCCGACGCCACGCCAACCGTGCACACCGGCAACTACAAGGCCAACCCGTACACGGTGCTGGGCAAGACCTACTACCCGATGCAGGACTCGCGCAGCTACCGCGCCGAGGGCACGGCGTCGTGGTACGGCACCAAGTTCCACGGGCAGAACACCGCCAATGGCGAGCTCTACGACCTGTACGGCATGAGTGCCGCGCACAAGACCCTGCCGCTGCCGGCCTACGTGAAGGTAACCAACCTGGCCAACGGGCGCAGCGTGATCCTGCGGGTCAATGACCGTGGTCCATTCTATTCCGATCGCATCATCGACCTGTCTTACGCCGCGGCGAAGAAGCTCGGCTATGCCGAGATCGGCACCGCCCATGTGCGCGTCGAAGGTATCGACCCGCAGCAATGGTGGGCGCAGAAGGGCCAGCAACCGCCGTTGATGCTCAAGGAGCCGCAGTCCACCCAGACCCAGGCGATTGCCGCCAATACCGGGCGCGTCGAGCAGTGGACGCCGCCGCCGCAGCAACACGCGGCGCCTGTGGTGCCAGTGCAGGTCGGCGGCAACAATGTGCCGGCCGGCAGCGGTGGCAGCTTCTTGCAGGTGGGCGCCTTTGCCAACCCCGACGCGGCCGAACTGTTGCGCTCGAAACTGAGCAGCATGGTCAGCGCGCCGGTGTTCATCAGCTCCATCGTGCGTAACCAGCAGACCCTGCACCGTGTACGCCTGGGGCCGATCAACAGCCAAGGCGAGATCCAGCAGGCGCAGGACAGCATTCGCCTGGCGAACCTTGGCCAGGCCAAGCTGGTCACAGCTGACTGACCGGGTCGCCTTCTTCGCGGGTAAACCCGCTCCCACAAGGTTTGCATAGCCCTGTGGGAGCGGGTTTACCCGCGAAAAAGGCGACGCCAAACTGTCGGTTTTGTCATGAATTGCCGGGCGCGGGCATGTACAATGTCCGCTTTTGCCCGCAGCGACATAAAGCCGCACGTTGTGGGCTCGGCCCAAGGCCGCAAAAACTAGACTGACTGGCGCTGGGCACACGATGTGGCCCAGGGAACATCTCAGACCATTAGCGATTTTCGAGAGACGGATGAACATCACCAACCTTGCCAAACGACTTTGCCTGCCTGTACTGCTGCTGATCACGCCTGTCGCCTTCGCGGCAGAGCAGATGATGCCTGCACCCCCGCAACTGGCAGCCAAGTCCTACGTACTCATGGACGCGTCCAGCGGCAACGTGCTGGTCGAGAACAACGGTGACGAGCGTCTGCCGCCAGCCAGCCTGACCAAGCTGATGACCGCCTACATCGCCACCCTGGACATCCGCCGTGGCCAGATCGGCGAGAACGACCCGGTCACCGTCAGCGAAAACGCCTGGCGTACCGGCGGTTCGCGCATGTTCATCAAGGTGGGCAGCCAGGTTACCGTCAGCGACCTGCTGCACGGCATCATCATCCAGTCGGGTAACGATGCGTCGGTCGCCCTGTCCGAGCACATCGCCGGCAGCGAAGACGCCTTTGCTGACATGATGAACAAGACGGCCGCCGACCTGGGCATGTCCAACAGCCACTTCATGAACCCGACCGGCCTGCCGAACCCGGAGCACTACTCTTCGGCCCACGACATGGCCACGCTGGCACGCGCGATCATCAACGTCGACCCGGCGCACTACGCGATCTACTCGCAGAAAGAGTTCTTCTGGAACAACATCAAGCAGCCGAACCGCAACCTGCTGCTGTGGCGTGACAAGACCGTCGATGGCCTGAAAACCGGCCACACCGACGAAGCCGGCTACTGCATGGTGGCTTCGGCCGTTCGTGACGGCCAGCGCCTGATCGCCGTGGTGTTCGGCACCAACAGCGAGCAATCGCGTGCTGCCGAGACCCAGAAGCTGCTGACCTACGGTTTCCGCTTCTTCGAAACCCAGACCTTCTACCAGAAGGGCACCGAGCTGGCTCAGGCTCCCGTCTGGAAAGGCGCCACCAGCATCGTCAAGGCTGGCCTGGCCGACGACCTGACGATGACTATGCCTAAAGGCCAATTGAAGCGCCTGCAGGCTTCGATGACCATGAACCCGCAGCTCACCGCACCGATCGCCAAAGGTGACGTGATCGGTAAAGTGGAAGTCAAACTGGACGAGAACGTGGTTCACAGCGCCGACCTGATCGCCCTCGACGGCGTCGAGGAAGGTGGTTTCATCCGTCGTATGTGGGATAGCATCCGTCTATTCTTCTACGGGTTGTTCAACTGATAACGTGACCTGCCACGCCCCCGCTGATCGTGCGGGGGCGTTGTTGTTGCCACGGCTTACGAGGCCGTTTCCGCCATGAGCGAACCTGACGTCAAGTCGCACAAAATCGAATTCCCCTGCGCCGATTACCCGATCAAGGTCATCGGCGATACCGTTGTCGGCTTCAAGGACACGGTGATCGAGATCCTCAGCAAGCACGCCAAGGTCGACCTTTCCACGCTGGCCGAGCGCCAGAGCAAGGAAGGCAAGTACACCACGGTGCAATTGCACATCGTTGCCGAAAGTGAGAACCAGCTGCACGATATCAATAGCGCCCTGCGTGCGACCGGCATCGTGAAAATGGTGCTGTGATGTCCCTTTGTCTCGGTGTTCGCGATCTTGGCCTGCAGCCCTATGAACCGGTGCTGGAAGCCATGCGTCGCTTTACCGAGCAGCGTAGCCCGGACAGCCAGGACGAAGTCTGGCTGGTCGAGCACCCCGCGGTCTTCACCCAGGGCCAGGCCGGCAAGGCCGAGCACCTGCTGGTGCCGGGCGACATCCCGGTGGTGCAGACCGACCGCGGCGGCCAGGTGACCTACCATGGCCCCGGGCAACTGGTGGCCTACCTGTTGCTGGACGTGCGCCGCCTGGGCTTTGGTGTACGCGAGCTGGTCAGCCGCATCGAACAGACGCTGATCGAGCTGCTCGCCAGCTACGGCGTCACAGCTGCGGCCAAGCCCGATGCGCCGGGTGTCTATGTCGATGGAGCGAAAATCGCCTCCCTCGGCCTGCGAATCCGCAACGGCCGTTCCTTCCACGGCCTTGCTCTGAACGTGGACATGGACCTTGCGCCATTCCGCCGAATCAACCCCTGCGGGTATGCGGGGCTGGCCATGACCCAGCTGCGTGACCTGGCAGGCCCGATCGAACTCGACGAGGTCAGGACAAGGCTGCGCGGACAGCTGGTCAAGCACCTCGACTATGCTGAGCAGACGACCCTGACGGGCGGAATCGACTGAATATGACAACTGTGCAAGAAGCCGTGCCGAACCTGATACCTACCCAGGATGCCACCCCGCGCCCAGCGCCGAAGAAGGTGGAAGCTGGGGTCAAGCTGCGGGGCGCCGACAAGGTCGCGCGCATCCCGGTGAAGATCATCCCTACCGATGAACTGCCGAAGAAACCCGACTGGATCCGCGTGCGTATCCCGGTTTCCCCTGAGGTAGACCGCATCAAGCAGCTGCTGCGCAAGCACAAGCTGCACAGCGTGTGCGAAGAAGCGTCCTGCCCGAACCTGGGCGAGTGCTTCTCCGGTGGCACCGCGACCTTCATGATCATGGGTGATATCTGCACCCGTCGCTGCCCATTCTGCGACGTCGGCCATGGCCGACCAAAGCCGCTGGACCTCGACGAGCCGAAGAACCTGGCCGTGGCCATTGCCGACCTGCGCCTGAAGTACGTGGTGATCACCTCGGTGGACCGCGACGACCTGCGTGACGGCGGTGCCCAGCACTTTGCCGACTGCATTCGCGAAATTCGTGCGCTGTCGCCGGGTGTGCAGCTGGAAACCCTGGTACCGGACTACCGCGGCCGTATGGACGTGGCCCTGGAGATCACCGCGCAAGAGCCGCCGGATGTCTTCAACCACAACCTCGAAACCGTACCGCGCCTGTACAAGGCTGCGCGCCCAGGTTCGGACTACGACTGGTCGCTGGACCTGCTGCAGAAGTTCAAGCAGATGGTCCCGCACGTGCCGACCAAGTCGGGCCTGATGCTCGGCCTGGGCGAGACCGACGAAGAAGTGATCGAAGTGATGCACCGCATGCGCGAGCATGACATCGACATGCTGACCCTCGGCCAGTACCTGCAGCCTTCGCGCAGCCACTTGCCGGTGCAGCGTTTCGTGCACCCGGACACCTTCGCCTGGTTCGCCGAAGAAGGCTACAAGATGGGCTTCAAGAACGTCGCGTCCGGCCCGCTGGTGCGTTCGTCCTACCATGCCGACCAGCAGGCTCACGAAGCCAAGATCAAGCTCTGATCCTGGCTTGAGCCACACATGCCGATGCGCGCCGAAAGGCGGCATCGGCATTTTTGTTTTTGTGCCATGCGCTGCAAGGAGTTGCGATGAATTGCGCCGAAACCTTTGAATCCCGCCTACCCGCTGCTTTGCCGGATAACGCCTGCTTTGCCATCGTCGCCCCGGCCGGCCCGGCCCGCCTGGATGCGCAAAAAGCCACCCAGTGGTTTGCCGAGCGTGGCTATCGTTGCCGCATCTACCCGGGTGTGGAGCAGGCCCAGGGTTACCTCGCGGGCTCGGATCAGCAACGCTTGCAGGACCTGCACGACGCCTTCTTGGACCCGGCGATCGACGCGATCCTGTGCATGCGCGGCGGTTACGGCAGCATGCGCCTGCTCGACCAGCTCGACTTTGACCTCATCCGCCGCAACCCCAAGCCACTGATCGGCTACAGCGACATTACCGCGCTGCACATGGCTATCTACCGCAACACCGGTTTGATCACCTTCCATGGGGCCATGCTCAATGCCGACCTGCTGGGCGCCAAGCTCGCACCGACCGAGTCTTCGCTGGTGGCGCAATTGAGTGGGGCGTTAGGGGAGGGGGATGCGATTGTGCACCCGGCTGAATTTGCCTTGAATTGCGTGGTGCCTGGTGTTGCCAGCGGGCGTTTGCTGGGCGGCAACCTGTCGATACTGGGCGCGACCCTGGGGACGCAGGCGCAGATCGATACGCAGGGCTGCATCCTGTTCATCGAGGACGTCAACGAGCCGCTTTATCGGGTGGACCGGTTGCTGACCCAGTTGCGCCTGGCAGGCAAGCTGGAGGGCGTGAAGGGTGTGCTGGTGGGGGATTTTGCCGGGATCACCGTGGCGGCATTGACGCCACTGTTGCAGGACATCTTCGGGCCGTTGGGCGTGCCGGTGCTGGCCGGGTGGCGCAGTGGGCATTGTGATCCGAATGTGTGCTTGCCACTGGGGGCTGAGGTGGTGCTGGACTGCCAAGCGCAGAGCCTGGTGTTGGCGCAGGATTTGTTTAAGGCTTGAGAGGGTTGGGGCTGCTGTGCAGCCCTTCGCGGGTAAACCCGCTCCCACAGGTACTGCGCGGGTCTCAACGTCAGCGGGGAACCTGTGGGAGCGGGTTCATCGGGGCGCCGAACCGCCGCGAAGGGCCGCAAAGCGGCCCCAATGACTTCAGCGCTGGCGCAGGCTATCGAGCAGCTTGTGCGTCGGGTAACCATCCGCCGGCCACCCCAGCCCCTGCTGGGCATTACGGATCGCCTTGCGGGTATTGGCACCGATAATGCCATCTGGGTTACCCGCTTCATGCCCGCTGGCATTGAGCAGGTTCTGCAACTCCATGCGCTCGCTACGGCTCAGCGGCAGGTCTTCTTTCGGCCAGCTGCCGGCAATGAAGCCCCAGCCCGAGAAGCGGTCACCCAGCAAGCTCACGGCCAGCGCGTAGGACGACGAGTTGTTGTACTTGAGGATGGCGCGGAAGTTGTCCAGCACCAGGAACGCCGGGCCACGGGCGCCGGCCGGTAGCAGCAGTGCAGCGGACAGCTGGTTGCTGTTGGCAGGCAACTGGGTGCCTGCTGGCAGCTTCACGCCCATCTGCAGCCATTCACTGACAGGCTTGCGCTGCGAGCCGTCGGCCAGCCAGTAGTCGAAGCCCGCCGGTACCTGTACCTCGAAGCCCCAGGGCTGACCGCGCTTCCAGCCGGAGCTTTGCAGGTAGTGCGCCGTCGATGCCAGCGCGTCCGGCGTGCTGTTCCAGATGTCCCGACGGCCATCGCCGTCGAAGTCCACCGCATGGGTGTTGTAAGTGGTGGGAATGAACTGGGTCTGGCCCATGGCGCCGGCCCACGAGCCGCGCATGGCCTCCGGCTGGATATCGCCGTGCTGGATGATTTGCAGGGCGGCGATCAACTGGTCCTGTGCAAACTGCGGGCGGCGGCCTTCGTAGGCCAGGGTGGCCAGCGAACGGATCACTGACTTGCTGCCCTGAAACTGCCCGAAGTTGCTCTCCATGCCCCAGACCGAGACCAGTACCTGGCGGTCAACGCCATAGCGCTGCTCAAGGCGGGTCAGCAGTTCTGCATTTTGCTCAAGCAGTCTCTTGCCGTTGCGCACGCGCAGTGGCGACAGTGCGCCTTCAAGATACTCCCACACCGGGCGGGTGAACTCTGGCTGGCTGCGGTCGGCCTTGATCACGTCCATGTCTGGCGTGACGCCGAGGAACGCGCGGTCGAACGTGCTGGCTGAAATTCCCGCTTGCAGCGCTTGCTGGCGGAAGCCGGCCTGCCACTGGGCAAAGGTTTGCAGCGGCTGGATTTCAGTACTGACGTCGGCTGTGGCGCTGGGCAGGGTCACTACCGGCGCGGGCTGGGCGGGGGCCAGCGGCAGGGCGTCGGCGGCGGTGGGTTTTTCCGCGCAGGCGACGAGCAGGATGAAGCTGGAGGCCGCGATCAGCTGGCGGGATTTCCAACGGGGGAGAAGACTGAAGAGCATGCACAGATCCAGAATTTCAGGTCAGGTGCCGACCATACCATGCCTGCGCTTTCGATGCTTTCATGCGGCCAAAAAGTAAGAAGCCTCCCAATCTCTCGATTGGAAGGCTTCGCGACGGTAGCTGCCTTTGCCCTTGTCTGGTTGTTCCTGACGGCAACGGAACAGGGGTTGGGCGACAATGGACTTGGCCTTGTTGGGGCCGTGTTTTTTCGGCTTTTTGCTCATGGTGCGGGTTCCCGATGGATGGCTTTCGGGGCGCACTTTAGGCCCGAGGATGGGTGAGGGCCAATTGATTGTGTATATGGTTCGAAGGCCCTATCGCCGGCAAGCCGGCTCCCACAGGTACGGCACCGCCTTCGAGGCCTGTGATTTACCTGTGGGAGCCGGCTTGCCGGCGATAGCGGCCTTGAATATTACTCGGGTGGCAGCGCCAGCCGCTGCCCGGCCATCAGCAGTGACAACCGCGAAAGCCCGGTCCACGGTGAACCTGCGGCCTGCCCCTTGATCTGTGCGTCGATACGCTGGGCATCCTGCAGCAGCTGCGCCCAGCGCTGCGCCGAGAGGCGCTGCAAGGCTTTGCTGACCAAGGGCCGGCGCTTGTCCCAGACCGGTGGGCGAGCCTGGCTGAATGCCTTGTCCAATGGCACGCCCTGGCTGAATTGCTGAGCGAGCCCTGCCAGTAGGCGCAGTTCACGGGCCAGGGCCCAGAGAATCACCGGTGGCTCCACTCCCTCACCGCGAAGGCCTTCGAGCATGCGCAGGGCATGTGCGGCTTCGCCGTTGAGGATGGCATCGACCAGGCCGAAGACATCGAAACGCGCACTGTCGGCAACGGCAGACTGCACCGTTTCGACAGTGATCTGGTTGCCTTCGGCAAGCAGCTTGAGCTTTTCGATTTCCTGCGCGGCAGCCAGCAAGTTGCCTTCTACCCGTGCGGCAATCAGGTCGACCGCATCGCGCTGGGCCGAGAGGCCAGCCTGGGACAAGCGCTGGTTGATCCATTGTGGCAACTGCTGGGCATCCACCGGCCAGATCTGGATGAATTGGCAGTGGGCACCTTCGATCAAGGCCTTGCCCCATTTGGTCTTCTGCGCGCTGCCATCGAGCTTGGGCAGGCTGATCAGCAGCAGGGTGTCCTCGGCCGGGTTGGCGCAGTATTCCATCAAGGCTGCGGCGCCTTTGTCACCGGGCTTGCCGGAGGGCAGGCGCAGTTCAAGCAGGCGACGCTGGGCGAACAGCGACAAGCTGGCGCCGGCCTGAAGCAAGGTGCCCCAGTCGAAGTTGGCATCGGCGCTGAACACCTGGCGCTCGTCGAAACCTTGCTGACGCGCCGTACTACGGATGGCGTCGGCGGCTTCCTGACACAGCAGCGGGTCGTCGCCGCTGACCACGTAGACCGGGGCCAAGGCGCCTTGCAGGTGCTTGTTGAGTTGGGCGGGGGCGAGTTTCATCGGAAACAGGCGGGGCACCGGGGTGCCCCGCACGGGCTCAATTGCCCGGGACTTCCAGTGGCGACTGCTGTGGCGTTTCCGCCTGCTGACGGCGCGCAGCTTCCAGCGCGGCGGCTTCGGCCTTGGCGCGTTCGTCGGCTTCATGCTGCAGCTGATCCAGCTGAGGCGGCGTCAGCATCTGCAGGCGCATGACCATGGCGTTGACCAGGTCGCGGCGCATTTCCTGACGGGCAATGTCGGCTTCCTGTTCCGAGCCGGTAATGTTCGAGCCATCACGCACGTAGGTCTTACGCACTTCAACCTTGTCGCTCATCAGCTCCAGGTTGTTCAGGCCCAGGATGCTGTAGTCGAGCACGGTGGTCAGCTCGTATTCGGCAGCTTGGTTGCTGCTGGCGTAGGAGGCCGAGCGCTGGCTTTCTTTCTCGTTGGTCAGCACCAGGCGGTAAGGCGCGCCAGTGTGCACATTGACACCGCTGCGCTCGAGTACTGCGCGCAGTTGCGTCACGGTCAGGCCATAGGCATCACGGGCACTGACGTCCATTTCCTTGACACTCAGCTCGGAGGTGCCGGTGCCGCGCAGCTGGAAACCGCAGGCACTGAGCATGACGGCCAGGCCCATTACCAGCAGATTGCGTTTGATCATGTTGTTGCTCCCTTGTGGGCCGATACCGCCCACCCGCACTGGCTGCGGGTGGGCGTTGCCATCAGTTGGCGACGATGTTGACCAGCTTGCCCGGTACCACGATGACCTTGCGGATGGTCAGGCCATCGATGAAGCGCAGGACATTCTCGTTGCTGCGGGCGGCGGCTTCGACTTCCTCGCGGCTGGCAGCAGCAGGCATGTCCACCTGGCCGCGCAGTTTACCGTTGACCTGAACGACCAGGGTAATGGTGTCCTGCACCAGCGCTTGTTCATCGACGCTTGGCCAGGCGGCATCGATGACCGACTCGGCGTGGCCCAGTTGCTGCCACAGCTCATGGCTGATGTGCGGGGTGATCGGCGCCAGCAGCAAGGTCACTGCCTCCAGGCCTTCCTGCAGCAGGGCACGGTCTTGCTCGGTGGCCTGCGGTGCCTTTTCCAGTACGTTCATCACGGTCATCACCTGGGCGATGGCGGTGTTGAACTTGTGGTATTGGCCTACGTCGGTGCTGGCCTGCTTGATCGCGGCGTGGATCGCGCGGCGGATGACCTTCTGCTCGTCGCTCAGTGCGGCGATGTCCAGCTTGCCCGCCAGGCCTTGGCTGATGTGGCCCTGGGCCAAGCGCCAGACGCGACGCAGGAAGCGGCTTGCACCTTCGACGCCGGAGTCGGACCACTCCAGGCTCATGTCGGGCGGCGAAGCGAACATCATGAACAGGCGGCAGGTGTCTGCGCCGTAGGCTTCGATCATCGACTGCGGGTCGACGCCGTTGTTCTTCGACTTCGACATCTTCTCGGTGCCGCCGATTTCCACCGGCAGGCCGTCGGTCTTCAGGCGTGCACCAATGATCTTGGCCTTGGCATCGCGTTCGATCTCGACGTCGGCCGGGTTGAACCAGTCCTTGCCGCCGTTGCTGGCAACCCGGTAGTAGGTGTCGGCGACGACCATGCCCTGGGTCAGCAGGTTCTTGAACGGCTCGTTGGAGGTGACCAGGCCCTCGTCACGCATCAGCTTGTGGAAGAAGCGCGCGTACAGCAGGTGCAGGATCGCGTGCTCGATACCGCCGATGTATTGATCGACCGGCAGCCAGTGGTTGGCCGCTTTCGGGTCGACCAGGCCCTGGTCGTAGTTCGGCGAGGCGTAGCGGGCGAAGTACCAGGACGACTCGACGAAGGTGTCCATGGTGTCGGTTTCGCGCTTGGCTGCGGTGCCGCATTTCGGGCACGTGCACTCATAGAACTCTGGCATGCGCGCCAGTGGCGAACCGGCGCCGTCCGGCACCACGTTCTCGGGCAGGGTGACCGGCAGTTGGTCTTCCGGCACCGGCACGTCGCCGCAGGACGGGCAGTGGATGATCGGGATCGGGCAGCCCCAGTAACGCTGGCGGCTGATACCCCAGTCGCGCAGGCGGAACTGGGTACGCGATTTGCCCAGCTCTTTGCGGATCAGCGCGGCTTCGATGGCGTCGAAGGCGCCGGCAAAGTCCAGGCCGTCGAACTCGCCGGAGTTGATCAGCTGACCATGCTCGCCATAGGCGGCCTGCCACTCGCTGCTGACTTCATCGCCAGTACTGGTGCGCACCACGGCCTTGACCGGCAGGTTGTACTTGTGGGCGAACTCGAAGTCGCGCTCGTCGTGGGCCGGCACGGCCATCACGGCGCCGTCGCCATAGTGCATCAGCACGTAGTTGGCGACCCACACCGGCAGCTTCTCGCCGGTCAGCGGGTGGTCGACCAGCAGGGAAGTGGCCATGCCCTTCTTCTCCTGGGTGGCCATGTCGGCTTCGGCGACGCTGCCGCTCTTGCATTCGTCGATGAATGCCTGCAACGCCGGGTTGCCCTGGGCAGCCTGGGTGGCCAGCGGGTGTTCGGCGGCGACTGCAACGTAAGTTGCGCCCATCAGGGTGTCCGGACGGGTGGTGAAGACCTTCAGGGTGCCTTCGTGGCCGATGCTCGCCTGGTCGTAGGGGAACTGCACTTCCATGCCGCGCGACTTGCCGATCCAGTTGCGCTGCATGGTCTTGACCTGCTCAGGCCAGCCCGGCAACTCGTCGAGGCTTTCCAGCAGCTCGTCGGCGTAGTCGGTGATGCGGAAGTAGTACATCGGGATTTCGCGCTTCTCGATCAGCGCGCCCGAACGCCAGCCGCGGCCGTCGATGACCTGCTCGTTGGCGAGCACGGTCTGGTCGGCCGGGTCCCAGTTCACGGTACCGTTCTTGCGGTAGATGATGCCTTTTTCGAACAGGCGGGTGAACAGCCACTGTTCCCAGCGGTAGTAGTCCGGCTTGCAGGTGGTGACTTCACGTGCCCAATCGATGGCCAGGCCCAGGCTCTTGAGCTGGGTCTTCATGTAGTCGATGTTTTCGTATGTCCACTTGGCCGGGGCGACGTTGTTTTTCATCGCCGCGTTTTCCGCGGGCATGCCGAAGGCGTCCCAGCCCATCGGCTGCAGAACGTTTTTGCCCAGCATGCGCTGGTAGCGGGCAATCACGTCACCGATGGTGTAGTTGCGCACGTGGCCCATGTGTAGCTTGCCGCTCGGGTACGGGAACATCGATAGGCAATAGTAGGTGTCTTTGCCTGGCTGTTCGGTAACAGCGAACGATTGTTGCTCGTCCCAGAAGTTCTGGGCGGCGGCTTCGATATCACGGGGCGTGTATTGTTCGTGCATGGCTACTTTTGGCTGAGAGAGAAGAGACCTTGTTCCAGGCAGCGGAACCTCGCTGCGTCCGGCACTCCGGTGTCATGAGGGTGAACGCCGTAGCATACAGCAGCGCCGCGCATCGTGGGAAACCCTGATTGCGAATGCCCGCTGGTCGCTGCATCTGGCTGCTTTTTATAGCGCCGCTAAGCTCAGGTGTGGGGGGAGATATTCTTTATCTTCAATGAGGTGAACGGATGGGAGAGACGCAGCTACCCGCAAGTAAACCGGAGCTTTACGAACGCCTGATCGACCGTCTTGGCTTGGCACTGGAAGTCGCCAGAACGTCGGTACGATTGCGCGACGAGATGCCAGCCGAGCTGGAGTTGCGCGGCCTGAGCCACGCAGAGTTCGAAGTGATCAAGGCTTACCTGGAGTCCATCCCGGAACGCCGTAATGCCAGTGCCGGTACTTACCCACAAGCGGAACCGACATCGGCAAAGATCATCTGGCTCAAGGACAAGAAACGCCCCGCCGCTACGGCGAGATCCAGGACGCTGCCGCATCGCTAGCCGTTCAGGACGCCGGGCGCAGGCTATCGCGCGCCGGTTCTTCAAACACACTTCTCACGATCGGCGTCGGCCGCGCACTTGTTGACCGGCGCCGATCCTCTTAGGCTGCACGCCTGCAAAGGAGGTGTGGCCGATGCCGCTGCGATTTTTCATCAAACAATGGTTGATGCCCCCCGGCGTCCTGTTTCTGCTGCTGCTCGCGGCCTGGTGGCTGCGCGCCCGGCGCCCGCGGCTGGCGGCACTGTGTTTTGTGCTGGGGCTGGGCGGCTTGTGGCTGATGAGCCTGCCGCTGGTGGTCCAGCACGGCGCGCGCCTGCTGGAGGCCGAAGCGCCCTTGGCGGTCAGCGAATGGGCGGGCCTGGCGAGCAGGGCGGATGCCATCGTCGTGCTGGGCGCGGGGCGTGAGCGCGGTGACCCGGCCTGGGGTGGCGATGACCAGCCTACGCCCACGGCGCTGGAGCGCATGCGCTTTGCCGCTCGGCTGGCGAAGGCTTCGGGTTTGCCTGTGCTGACCAGCGGTGGTTTGCACTACGGAACACCACCCAGCGAGGCACGGTTGATGGCCGACAGGCTGCGCGAAGATTTCGCCGTCGAGGTGAAGTGGAAGGAGGAGGCCAGCCGCACTACGTGGGAAAATGCCCAGCTTACCGCCGAGATACTGCAGCCGTTGGGTATTCGCCGGGTCGTGGTAGTGACCCAGGCCTGGCACATGCAGCGTTCGCGCTGGAGCTTCGAGCAGGCGGGGTTCGAGGTGGTGCCGGCGCCGATGGGGTTCCTCGGGCGCGATCACGCGCGGCCCTTTGCCGGGCTGCTGCCGGAAAGCCGGGCGATGTGGCAGAGCGGGCAGTTGCTGAATGAAGCGGTGGGATTGTTGGGGTATCGGTTGTTCTATTGAGCTTTGCACTGCCTATGCCGGCCCTTTCGCGGGCAAGCCCGCTCCCACAGATACGCCACTGCCTTCAAGATCAGTGGGTACCTGTGGGAGCGGGTTTACCCGCGAAGAGGTCTATACAGTCTTGGCAATACGCCCAGCCGCCAGCGCCCAACCCAGCAGCAACACGCAGACAATCGCCAGCGGCCACGAGCGCCACTGAAGGTACGGCGTCAGTTGCTGCATCGGCACCACCTCGCCATACAACACCGCGCGCTGGAACTGCGGCACCTCGGCAGTAATCCGGCCAAACGGGTCGATCAACGCGGTCACGCCGTTGTTGGTAGCCCGGATCATCCATCGTCCCGCTTCAAGCGCCCGCATCTGCGCCATCTGCAGGTGCTGCAGGGGGCCGATAGAGGTGCCGAACCAGGTGTCGTTACTGATCGTCAGCAACAGGTCGCTGCGTGCTGCCAGGCCTGCGGCGAACTCGGGGTAAACCACCTCGTAGCAGATAAACGGTGCAATTTGATAACCCTTGGCCTGCAGCAGTGGCTGGTCTTCAGGGCCGCGGGCGAAGTCCGACATCGGCAGGTTGAAGAACTCGATCAGGCCACGCAGCATGTCCTGCAACGGCACGTATTCGCCAAAAGGCACCAGCTTCTGCTTCAGGTACGTGCCATCGCCTTCACCGGTGACGGTGACGCCGTTGTAAAAACGGCGTTGGTGATGCACCACTTCGCGCACCGGCACGCCGGTGATCAGTGCCGAATGCCGATCAGCTGCAAAACGGCCCATTACATCGATGTAGCCTTGGGCCTGGTCTTTGAGGATCGGCACGGCAGTTTCTGGCCAGATGAGCAGGTCCACGGGTTTGGAGCTGAAACTCATGTCGCGGTAAAGCGCCAGCTGCGCATCGATATGCGCCGGGTCCCATTTCAGCTCTTGCTCGACATTGCCCTGCAGGGCCGCGACCTTGAGCGGCTCGCCAGCCGGCTTGGTCCAGGCGTGGCCTTTAAGCGCCAAGCCGACCACCCAGGGGGCCAGTAGCAGCAGGGCGCCCACGGCCAGGAACGAAGGGCGCGCGCGCAGGCGGTGCAGGTTGCACAGCAGCGCGGCACTCAGCGCCAGGGCAAAGGAGATCAGCCACACACCGCCCAGCGGCGCCAGGCCGGCCAGGGGGCCATCGAGCTGGCTGTAACCGGCGTACAGCCAGGGGAAGCCGGTCAGGAACCAGCCGCGGAAGGCCTCTTGCAGCAGCCACAGCGCGGCAAAGCACAGGGCGTCGGCCAGCGGTGCTTCGTTGCGCCGTAGCCAGCGCGCCCAAAGCCAGGCAGGCAGGGCAAAGAACCAGGCAAGTGCGGCAAAGAACGCCAGCAGCAGCACGATTGCCAGCAACGGCGAGGCGCCGCCGTAGGTGTTCATGCTGACGTAGATCCACCAGGTACCGGCCCCGTAAAGGCCGAAACCGAAGCACCAGCCGCGCCCCATGGCCTGGCGCGGTGTTAGCTCGCGCAGGCCGAGGTAGAGCACGGCGATCGACAGCAAGGCCAGCGGCCAGATGTCGAAGGGCGCCAGGGCCAGAAGGGTAGAGGCGCCGGCCGCCAAGGCCAGCAGGTTACCGGGCCAGCCGGGGCGGGTGATCCAACGCATGTTTGTCCTTAACGGGTGATCGGTGTCAGGCGCAGCAAGTGTATCCGCCGGCTGTCGGCGTTGAGAATACGGAACTTGTAGGTGCCGATTTCAGTGGTCTCGTTGCGCTTGGGCAGGTGGCCGAAGGCGCTCATCACCAGGCCGCCCACCGTGTCGAACTCGTCGTCGGAGAACTCGCTGTCGAAGAACTCGTTGAAGTTCTCGATCGGCGTCAGGGCCTTGACCAGGAAATCACCGCTGGGCAGTGGCTTGATGTAGCTGTCTTCCTCGACGTCATGCTCGTCTTCGATGTCGCCGACGATCTGTTCGAGCACGTCCTCGATGGTCACAAGGCCCGCCACGCCGCCGTATTCGTCAATGACGATAGCCATGTGGTTATGGTTGGCGCGGAACTCGCGCAGCAGCACGTTCAGGCGCTTGGACTCCGGCACGAAGGTGGCCGGGCGCAGCAGGTCCTTGATGTTGAAGCTGTCGCCGTTTTCCTTGAGGATCAGCGGCAGCAGGTCCTTGGCCAGCAGGATCCCGAGCACATCGTCATGGCTTTCACCGATCACCGGGTAGCGCGAGTGCGCGGCATCGATGATGGCCGGCAGGAACTCGCGGGGCGACTGGGTAGCCTTGATGCTGATCATCTGCGAACGCGGGACCATGATGTCGCGTACCTGCAGGTCGGCGACCTGGATGGCGCCTTCGACGATGGTCAGCGCTTCGCTGTCGAGCAGCTTGTTCTGATGGGCTTCGCGCAGCAGCTCAAGAAGCTCCTGGCGGTTTTTCGGCTCATGGGCAAAAGCCTGGGTCAGTTTACCCAGCCAGGACTTTTGCCCGTTGCTCGATCGATCTTCGCTCATGGCGGTTCTCGTGATCCTTGCAGTATCAGTGTGTGATTGATTCGTTTTCATCGTCGGCATACGGGTCAGGGTGACCCAGTTCTGCCAGCAATTCTCGTTCCAGCGCTTCCATTTCCTCGGCCTCATCGTCTTCGATGTGGTCGTAGCCGAGCAGGTGCAGGCAGCCGTGGATGACCAGATGCGCCCAGTGCGCTTCCAGCGACTTGCCCTGTTCGGCAGCCTCACGCTCGACCACCGGCACGCAGATCACCAGGTCGCCAAGCAGCGGGATGTCGAGCATCTCATCGGGCACATCGGCCGGGAACGACAGCACATTGGTCGCGTAGTCCTTGTGCCGGTAGGTGTGGTTGAGCTCGCGGCCTTCGGCTTCGTCAACCAGGCGAATGGTCATTTCCGAGTCGGCCGTGCGCTGGCGCAAGGCCAATTCGCACCAGCGGCGGAAAGTGGCATCGTCAGGGGCGGCGGCGTCCGTGGCCCGTTGCAGATCAAGTTCAAGCATCTTTGTTGCTGACCTCAGGCTTGGCTTGACAGGCTTCGAAGCGGTCGTAGGCTTCGACGATACGCTGCACCAGTGGGTGACGAACCACATCTTTGGGTTGGAAGTGGGTAAAGCTGATACCCGGAACGTCCTTGAGCACCTCGATCACGTGCGCCAGGCCCGACTTGGTGCCGCGCGGCAGGTCGACCTGGGTGATGTCACCGGTGATCACCGCAGTAGAGCCGAAGCCGATACGGGTGAGGAACATCTTCATCTGCTCGAGCGTGGTGTTCTGGCTCTCGTCGAGGATGATGAAGCTGTTGTTCAGGGTACGGCCGCGCATGTAAGCCAGCGGGGCGATCTCGATCACCTGGCGCTCGATCAGCTTGGCCACGTGCTCGAAACCGAGCATTTCGTACAGGGCGTCGTACAGCGGGCGCAGGTAAGGGTCGATCTTCTGGGCCAGGTCACCCGGCAGGAAACCGAGCTTCTCGCCAGCCTCTACCGCCGGGCGTACCAGCAGGATGCGGCGCACTTGCTCGCGTTCCAGTGCATCGACGGCGCAGGCCACAGCCAGGTAGGTCTTGCCAGTACCGGCCGGGCCCACACCGAAGTTGATGTCGTTGGCCAGGATTTCCTTGACGTAGCGCTGTTGGTTGACGCCTCGCGGACGAATGTTGCCCTTGCGCGTGCGCAGCGAGACGCTGACCTCGTTGACTGCCGGGTTGTCGAGCGTCTCGACGGTCGATTCCTGCAGGTACAGGTGCACGGTTTCCGGCGACAGCTCGGTGGCCTTGGCCTCGCGGTAGAGGCGGCGCAGCAGTTGCTCGGCAGCGGAAGTGGTCTTGGGTTCGCCGATCAGCTCGAATTGATTGCCGCGATTGCGGATCTCGATAGCCAGGCGTTGTTCGATCAGGCGCAGGTGCTCGTCGAACTGGCCGCACAGGTTGGCGAAGCGGTGGGCCTCGAAAGGTTCGAGGATGAAGCGATGAGGTTGTATGGGTGCGTTCAAGGTCGTTTTTAGCCGCCCGACGGCAATAATGGTGAACTCAAGAATAACCCTTGAAGGGCAGGGGCGAAAGCACTGAAACGATCAAGGGTATGGACTGCTTGTGTAGGCATCTTCAAGGGCCAACCTCCTGACACAGGGGCAAGTGCCTGTCTGCTATGATGCGCGCCTTTTCTTACGCATGTGTTAACCCACCAAACATGAGCAAACGCGAACCCGCCATCTACAAAGTGATCTTCCTCAACCAGGGGCAGGTCTTCGAGATGTATGCCAAGCAGATCTACCAGAGCGACCTGTGGGGCTTTCTGGAAATCGAGGAATTCGTCTTCGGTGAGCGCACCCAGGTCGTGGTCGACCCGAGCGAAGAGAAGCTCAAGAGTCAGTTCGAAGGCGTGATCCGCAGCTTTGTGCCGATGCATTCGATCGTGCGTATCGATGAGGTGGAGCGCTTGGGTACGGCAAAGATCAGCGAGGCCAAGGGCAGCGGCAATGTGATGCCGTTCCCCATGCCGATGCCTGAGAAGTAGGGCGAATCAGGGAAGTGGCGAGAACGGCGTGCGCCCTTCGGCGTTCTGCAGTTCCAGCAGGTATTTGCGGAAGATCTGGCCGAGCACCTGGGTGGCATGCTCCAGCTCGTCGCGAGGCATCTGCTCGGTCACTTCGTCGGCCATGTCCAGCGCATCTTCTGCGCCGTTGACCGCGGCCATCTTCAGCAGAATATAGGCCTGCACGTTGTTGGCCTTGACCCCTTCGCCATGGAAGAACATGGCGCCAAGGCGGTACTGGGCGTCGGCATGGCCTTGCAGCGAGGCTTTGCCGAACCAGTCCAGAGCCTTTTTCAGGTCTTTGGGCGTTTGCGTGTAGTAGTACTCACCCAGTTCATACTGCGCCTGGGCGTCCCCGGTCGCCGCCGTCTGCTCGCAAGCCTTGAGGGCGTTGTCCTGGTCTTCTGGCTGGACATTGAGCGTGCAGCGCCCCGTTGCCGGAATCAGCAACGAGTTACCGCCCTCCGCCAGTGCCAGCAGGGGCTGAAGAAGCAACAGGCAGCCCAGGGTCAGGGCGCGGCCGGTGCGGTTCATGGGGATCGACTTACCTCTGCAAAGCTACGGCCAAGGTCTCTGGTGGCACATTATGGGATAAGCAGCGCCAACCTTACAAAGTTTTACTCGAATTTCTGTGTTGGTGGGGAAACTTGCTGATGGCGGAAGGACTTTTATTGCTCTGACCGGCCTCATCGCCGGCAAGCCGGCTCCCACAGGTACTCCACATGTTTCAGCATTTGTGGGGCACCTGTGGGAGCCGGCTTGCCGGCGATGAGGCCGGTACAAGCGCCAGATTACTTCAGCTTGGCAAACGCCCGCTCAGCCGCATCCAGCGTGATCTGCAGCTCTTTTTCACCGTGTGCGATGGAGGTGAAGCCCGCCTCGAACGCGCTCGGCGCCAGGTAGACACCACCTTCCAGCATCAGGTGGAAGAAGCGCTTGAAGCGTTCGGCATCGCTGCTCATCACGTCTTCAAAGGTGACGATATCGTCGGCACCGCTGAAGTACAGGCCGAACATCGCACCGGCCTGGGTGGTGACGAACGGCACGCCAGCGGCATCGGCCAGCTGTTGCAGGCCGTCGAGCATACGGCTGGTGTAGGCGGTCAGCTCGTCGTGGAAACCCGGGCGGCTGATCAGCTTGAGGGTAGTCAGGCCGGCGGCCATGGCCAGCGGGTTACCCGACAGCGTGCCGGCCTGGTATACCGGGCCCAGCGGGGCGATGCAGCCCATGATTTCGCGCTTGCCGCCGAAGCAGCCGACCGGCATGCCGCCGCCGACGATCTTGCCGAAGGTCGACAGGTCCGGGGTGATGCCGTAGTAGCCCTGGGCACCGCCGAGCGATACGCGGAAACCGGTCATCACTTCGTCGAAGATCAGCACCACGCCGTGCTTGTCGCATTGCTCGCGCAGGCCTTCGAGGAAGCCTGGGGCGGGTGGTACGCAGTTCATGTTGCCGGCCACCGGCTCGACGATGATGCAGGCCACGGTCTGGCCCACGTCAGCCAGGGTCTTCTCGACCGCAGCGATGTCGTTGAACGGCAGGGTCAGGGTGTGTTTGGCGAAGTCTGCCGGCACGCCCGCCGAGCTTGGTACGCCTTGGGTCAGCAAGCCGGAGCCGGCTTTGACCAGCAGGCTGTCGGAGTGGCCGTGGTAGCAGCCTTCGAACTTGATGATGGCGTCGCGGCCGGTATAACCACGGGCCAGGCGGATCGCGCTCATGGTGGCTTCGGTGCCGGAGCTGACCATGCGCACCATCTCCATGGACGGCACCAGCGAGCAGACCAGGTCGGCCATCTCGGTTTCCATGGCGGTCGGTGCGCCATAGGACAACCCGTGCTGCAACTGGTTACGCACGGCATCCAGTACATCCGGGTGGCCGTGGCCGAGAATCATCGGGCCCCACGAGCCTACGTAGTCGACATAGCGCTTGTCGTCTTCGTCGGTGACATACGCACCTTCGGCATGCTTGAAGAACAGTGGGGTGCCGCCAACGCTCTTGAAGGCGCGGACCGGCGAGTTGACGCCACCGGGGATGTGCTTCTGGGCTTGGGCGAACAGGGATTCGGAACGGGACATGGGATCTTCTCTCGAAATCAGGAAGCGAACAGGGCGTTGAAGGCGCGGGCGCGGCGGGTGACTTCCTGCGCGCTGTCGGCACCGAACAAGCCGTGGATCACCGCCAGCAGGTCGGCGCCGTGGGCGACCAGCGGGGCGGCGTTGTCGAGGGTGATGCCGCCGATCACGGCGATCGGCAGCTTGACCTGGGCGCAGGCCTGCTGCAGCAGCTCAATGTTGGCGGCAGGCGCACCGGGCTTGGTCACGGAATTGAAAAATCGGCCAAAGGCGACATAGCTGGCGCCTTCGCTGGCGGCCTGCGCGGCCAATTCGAGGCTGGCGTGGCAGGTGGAGCCGATGATGGCCTGGCGGCCCAGCAGGGCGCGGGCCGGGGTCAGCGGGCCGTCGGTCTGGCCCAGGTGCACGCCGACGCCCAGGCGCGCGGCCAGTTCGGCATCGTCGTTGATCAGCAGCCGCGTGCCATAGCGCTCGCAGAGCTTCATCAGCGCTTCGGCTTCGCGCAGGCGGCGGGCGGCATCGTCACTCTTGTCGCGGTACTGCAGCAAGCACACGCCGCCTTCCAGTGCTGCTTCGACATGGGACAGAAAACGGCCGGCGAGCAGCTGGCTGTCGGTGATTGCATACAGACCGCGTAGCGTCATCTGAAAGCCTCGTATCAGGAGCAGAAGTCCAGGGGCAGGCGGCGCGGGACGAACTGCCCCTTGCCCAACTGCTCGGCGTCACGCAGGGTGCGCCAGGTGTAGTCGAGTGCGCTGCGCACGGCGCTTTGCAGTTCCTCGCCCAAGGCCAGGCGGCCGGCGAGGGTGCTGGCCAGGGTGCAGCCCGAACCATGGTAGCTGCCCGGCAGGCGCTGGCAGGTCCAGGTATGGCGCTGGCCGTCACGGCTGTACAAGCGGTTGTGGATTTCGTCTTCGTCGCCGTGACCACCGGTAATCAGCAGGTGTCTACAAAACGGCAACAATTTTTCGGCACACTCGTCGGCGGTGCCTTCTGGCAGTTCGGCAAGAATGCGCGCTTCGGGCAGGTTCGGTGTGGCGATGGCGGCCAATGGCAGCAGGCGTTCGCGCACGGCGTAGCCGACTTCGTCCTTGCCCAGGCGGCCACCGCCCCCGGCGCGCAGCACAGGGTCGCAGACCACTGGCAGGTGCGGGTGGGCACTGAGCAGTTCGGCCACGGTGTCGACCATTTCGATCGAGCCGAGCATGCCCAGCTTGACCGCGGCCACCGTGGAGTCGGCCAGCACGGCGTTGGCCTGGGCCAGCACCCACTCGCGGTCGAGCACGCGGAAGTCGGAAACGTTGACGGTATCCTGCACGGTCAGGGCGGTCACTGCGGGCGCGGCGTGACAGCCTTGGGCGATCAGGGCTTCAATGTCTGCCTGCAAGCCGGCGCCGCCACTTGGGTCGTGGCCGGAGAGACAGAGGACAACGGGGCGGGAGCTGTAGGTATTCATGGTCGGCGAGCTTACCACCAAACCCATTTGCGCGGATCGTCCTACAAACGGCTTTTGCTGATCGGTTGGTCAGTTTTGTGGGTGGTGTGCGGCTGAAAGCACTGTTCTAGAGCCTTTTAGATCAAATTTGGAGTGGCTCGTGGCCAGTGCGCAAAGCTATGCTAGAGTGCTCGGATAACTCGATAAACGGGCTTTGCCGGATTTCGTCGCCTCATAGGGATAGGGGGCCATCGCGACGTGACCGGGCAGGCCATGCTGGGGCTGTATGCGCTATTTGCTGATTTTGCTTCTGGGCTGCTTGCCCGCGCTGGCCGCTGCCGTCGATTTTGACGACGCCACCCGGCACCGTCCGCTGGGCAAGGTCATGCAGGTCTATGAAGACCGAGGTGGCAGCGCCAGCATTGCCCAGGTCAGCGCGCCTACATTCGCCAACCGTTTTCGCGCGCACCGTGAAGAGGTGCTGAACGCCGGCTATTCGACTTCGGTGTTCTGGCTCAAGGTCGATTTGCGCTACCTGGCACCGGCAAACGCAGCCCCTCGCCAGTGGTTGCTGGAGCTGGCCTATCCGCCACTGGATCACCTCGAGCTGTATCTGCCGGGCACCGATGGCACCTACCGCCTGGCCCAGCGTACCGGTGATGCCTTGCCCTACGACAGCCGCCAGATCCGCCAGAACAACTACCTGTTCGAGCTCCCCCTGCAACCCGGCCAGGCCACCACCGTCTATTTGCGCCTGCACAGCCAAGGCTCGGTGCAGGCGCCGCTGGCGCTGTGGTCTGCCGAGGCGTACATGGAAGAGCAGCCGACCCGCCTGTATGTGCTGGGGATGATCTACGGCGTGTTGCTGGTGATGCTGGTGTACAACCTGTTCATCTACCTCAGCGTACGCGATGTCAGTTACCTCTATTACATCCTCTACATCGCCTCTTTCGGCCTTTACCAGGTGTCGGTCAACGGCGCTGGGGTGGCGTATTTCTGGCCCGACAGCCCCTGGTGGGCAAATGCCGCGACGCCACTGTTCATCGGTGCCGCTGGTTTGTTCGGGTGCCAGTTCGCCCGTCACTTCCTGCGGTTGGGCAAGATCAGTCGGGGCTTTGACCGCCTGCTGCAACTGTTGATGCTGGGCGGCGCGCTGGTGATGCTGCTGGCGGTGAGCATGCCCTACGGCATTGCCCTGCGCATGGCCACGGTGCTGGCACTGCTGTTCACCGTGAGCATCTTCACTGCTGGCTTGTATGCATGGTCACGCGGTTTGCGCGTGGCACGTTGGTTCATCATCGCCTGGACAGCGTTTTTGCTCGGTGGGCTGGTCAATACCCTGATGGTGTTGGGTTACCTGCCGAATGTGTTCATTACCATGTACGCCAGCCAGCTCGGCTCGGCGCTGGAAGTGGCACTGTTGTCGCTGGCCCTGGCCGATCGCATCAACAGCATGCGCGAACAGCAGGCGCAAACCCTGCGTGATACCGGGCGGGCGCTGGAGCAGTTGAACCAGCAACTGGCCCGAAGCAACCACCTCAAGGACGAGTTCCTCGCCACCGTCACCCATGAACTGCGCACGCCGATGAACGGTGTGATCGGCTCGCTGGAGCTGATGCAGACACTGCCTATGAGCGCCGAGATGGCCCAGTATCAGCGCACGGCGGTCGCCTCATCGCAGAACATGATGGACATGGTCGACGACATCCTCACCCTGACCGAATTGCAGGCCGGCCGCCTGCGCGCACAGCCGGTGCCGTTCAGTTTGCGCCGCACGCTCCAGGACCTGCGCGCCGGCTACGCCGGAACGGCCCTGGGCAAAGGGCTGTACCTGAGCCTGGATATCCCCGCCGAGTTGCCGGACGAACTTCTGGGCGATGCCCACAAACTGGCGCGTTGCCTGGGTTGCCTGGTGGACAACGGCCTCAAGTTCACCCACCAGGGCGGGGTGATGGTGCAGGTTCGTGGCCGGCGCCTGGGGCCGGACAGCCTGGCCCTGACCTTTACCGTGAGCGACAGTGGTATTGGTTTTGATGACCTGGACCAGGCGATCCTCTACCAGCGCTTCTTCCAGGTCGATGGCTCGATGACCCGGCGTTATGGCGGGCTGGGTATCGGCCTGTCGATCTGCCGGCAGATGGGTGAGGTGCTGGGTGGCAAGCTGGTTCATGAGTCGACGCGGGGGTTGGGTAGCCGGTTCGAGCTGAGCCTGAATGTGGCGATTGCACAGGTGCAGGTGCCGCCGGGTGTAGCGGCATCCGGGGCTACTCGGTTTTAACCCCTCGCCCCGCTCCCACACCTTTAGTCACTTTTGTCACTTTGACTCCCCAACAGGGAGTGCTTCACTGGGACTCTCAGGCATACCCGGCCCCAGGAGCTCCCGATGAACCTGCACCAGTACGCTGAAACCCACGAAGTCACCAACCAGCCGCCGTCCCTCGACGGCGCCAACCTGTACCGCCTTGACCTGCCGCTGCAGGAGTGGTCGCGGCGTTTCGGGGCCGGTTGGGCCGAATCGCGGATTGACGCTTACGGCGCCCTGGCCGGCGGCCCACTGATGGCTGCGGGGTTCCTGGCCAACGCGCACAAGCCGGAGTTCAGCAGCCATGACCGCTATGGCCACCGCATCGACCTGGTGGAGTTCCACCCCGCCTACCACGAGCTGATGCGCACGGCCGTCGAGCATGGCCTGCCCTCGTTACCGTGGGCCGAGCCCCGTGCCGGCGCCCATGTGGCTCGGGCATCGATGACCTACCTGCACAGCCAGGCCGAAGCCGGCACCGGCTGCCCGCTAACCATGACCTTTGCCGCAGTCCCCGCGCTCCGGCTGCAACCCGGGCTGGCTGAATACTGGCTGCCAAAGATCCTCGCGCGCGAGTACGACCCGCGCAATGTCGGCGACCAGCACAAGGGAGGGGTGACCATCGGCATGGCGATGACCGAAAAGCAGGGCGGCACCGACGTGCGTGCCAACACCACCCGCGCCTACCCGGTTGGCAGCCCTGGGCCGGGCCAGGCCTACGAGCTGGTCGGGCACAAGTGGTTCTGCTCGGCGCCGATGTGCGATGCCTTCCTCACCCTGGCCCAGACCGACAAAGGCCTGAGCTGCTTTTTGCTGCCACGCCATCGCCCGGATGACAACCGCAACCAGTTCTACATCCAGCGCCTGAAAAACAAGCTCGGCAACAGCTCCAATGCGTCCAGCGAGGTGGAGTTCCGTGGCGCCCTGGCCTGGATGATCGGCGAGGAAGGGCGGGGTGTGCCGACCATCATCGAGATGGTGGCGATGACGCGCTTCGACTGCATGGTCGGCTCCAGCGCCTTGATGCGCCAGGCCTTGACCCAGGCCGCGCACCACTGCGCACACCGCAAGGTCGGCGGGCGGTTGCTGAGCGAGCAGCCGCTGATGCAGAACGTGCTGGCCGACCTGGCCTTGGAAAGCGAGGCGGCGCTGGCCTTGAGCCTGCGCATGGGGCAGGCGCTGGAGCAGCTCGATGACCCGCATCAGGCGCACTTCGCCCGGTTGGTCACGGCCGTGGGCAAGTACTGGATCTGCAAGCGCGCGCCGGCCATGATCAACGAAGCCGCCGAATGCCTGGGCGGCGCCGGGTACGTAGAAGACAGCATTCTGCCGCGGCTGTATCGCGAGGCACCGGTCAACTCCACCTGGGAGGGCTCTGGCAACGTGCAATGCCTGGACGTGCTGCGGGCGTTGTCCAAGGAACCGGGCGTGCTCGATGCGCTGTTCACCGAACTGGGCGATGGCCATGGTGACCCGCGCCTGGCCGCGCACATCGGCAATCTCAAGGGGGCTTTTGCCGATACCAGTGATATCCAATACCGTGCCCGGCAACTGACCGAGGACATCGCCCTGGCCCTGCAGGCCAAGCTATTGCTGGAGGCCGGTAACGCGGCAGTCAGCGATGCCTTCATCGGCAGCCGGCTGGCGGGTGGCGGCCGCGTGTATGGGGCATTGCCTCGCGGCGCCGATGTGGAGGCGCTAGTCGCCAGAGCGACGCCTGTCTGGCCGAACTGAGTGGCCTTCTTCGCGGGCAAGCCCGCGCCCGCATAACCAACGCAGTCCCTGTGGGAGCGGGCTTGCCCGCGAATGGGGCCAACACCGATCGATGGGGATGTTTTTACCGGCGAAGGCAGGCAAGATGGCTGACATGCATGTCCAGACAGGAAGCACAGTGTGAGCCACGCCTTTGTAGTCGTTGATACTCCCGAACAGGCCGTCGACCGTCTGGCGGCCCTGCATGAACAGGCCACCGGGGCCCTCAGCCAGGCCCTCAAGCGTTACCTGAAAGACCGCACCGAACCGGACGCCGACGAGCGCGCCGTTTACCGCTACCCGGCGCTGCGCCTGACCTACTACAGCCACGGCGAAGTCGCCGCCACCACCCGCGCCTATGCCAAGGTCCAGGTGGCCGGTACGTACAGCGTCACCGTGACCCAGCCCGCGGCATTCCGTGGCTACCTGCTCGAACAATTGCGCCCGTTGATGCACGACTACACGGTAACCGTCGAAGTCGGCGTCAGCGAACAGAACATCCCTTACCCCTACGTTGTCGACCAGGGCGATGAGCTGGCCGGCAGCGGCATCACCGCCGCCGAGCTGGCGCGCGTATTCCCCAGCACCGACCTGTCCGCGGCCACCGATAACATCGCCGATGGCCTGTGCGACTGGGGCAGTGCCGAAACCTTGCCGCTGGCGCTGTTCGATGCCGCCCGCGTGGACTTCTCGCTGCGCCGCCTGGTGCACTACACCGGCAGCGACTGGCGCCATGTGCAGCCGTGGATCCTGCTGACCAACTACCACCGTTATGTCGACCAGTTCATCAGCCACGGCCTCGAGCAACTGCGTGAAGACCCACGTTTCGTGCGCATGGTGCTGCCGGGCAACGTGTCAATCGAGAAGGGCATGGACCACGGTGAAGCGCAGGCCCTGGTGGCCAGCGTGGTCTGGCACCGCTACCAGATGCCGGCCTACCACCTGATCGCTGCCGACGGCGATGGCGTCACGCTGGTCAACATCGGCGTCGGCCCGTCCAACGCCAAGAACATCACCGACCACCTGGCCGTGCTGCGCCCGCACTGCTGGCTGATGATCGGCCACTGTGGCGGCCTGCGTCAGTCGCAGACCATCGGTGACTATGTGCTGGCCCACGCCTACATGCGCCGCGACGGCATCCTCGACCGCGTCGTGCCGCCGAACATCCCCATCCCGGCCTTGGCCGAGGTGCAGCTGGCGCTGCAGGAAGCGGCGGCGCAGGTTACGGGTGAACGTGGCGAAGAGCTGAAAAAGCGCCTGCGCACCGGCACCGTGCTGACCTACGACGACCGTAACTGGGAGCTGCGCTGGGCCCAGGAGCGGCCGTTGATCAACCTGTCGCGCGCCGTGGCGGTGGACATGGAAAGCGGCACCATCGCCGCCCAGGGCTATCGCTTGCGGGTGCCATACGGCACCTTGCTGTGCGTGTCGGACAAGCCACTGCACAGCGAAATCAAGCTGCCGGGCTCGGCCAACGCCTTCTACAACCGCGCGGTCAGCCAACACCTGAAGATCGGCATCGCAGCCCTCGACCTGCTGCGCACCGAGCTCAATTCGTTGCACTCGCGTAAACTACGCAGCTTCGATGAGCCGCCGTTCCGCTGAGGATCCATGCCACTGCCACCCCGTTCCAAGCCGCGCCGCCCCCAGGCGCGGCCTGCCGCCGGCCCACGTCGCCTGCCCAAGGCGCCGCCGGCCGCGCCGCGCCTGATTCTGTTCAACAAGCCGTTCGATGTGCTGACCCAGTTCAGCGACGGCGACGGGCGCGCGACACTCAAGGACTACATCGATATCCCTGGTGTCTACCCGGCAGGGCGGCTGGACCGTGACAGTGAAGGTTTGCTGCTGCTGACCAACGATGGTGGCTTGCAGGCCCGCATTGCAGACCCCAAGCACAAGCTGGCGAAAACCTATTGGGTGCAGGTGGAAGGCGAACCGAGCGATGAGCAGTTGCAGCGGCTGCGCGATGGCGTCGAACTCAATGATGGGCCGACGCTGCCGGCCGAAGCACGGCGCCTTGATGAGCCTGAGCTATGGCCGCGTAACCCGCCGGTGCGGTTTCGCAAGAGCGTGCCGACAAGCTGGCTGGAACTGGTGATCCGCGAGGGGCGTAACCGTCAGGTGCGGCGCATGACGGCGGCAGTAGGGCTGCCGACCTTGCGCCTGGTGCGGGTGAAAATCGGCGATTGGGCGCTGGATGGGCTGGAGCAGGGTTGCTGGCGCGAGGTTGCCGCCAAGCTTTAAACCCCCTCCAGAAACGCGACCACCACGCTCTTGATGATGAAGGCCAGCACACCGAGCCCCAGCACGAAGAACAGGATCATCGTGCCAAACCGCCCGGCCTTGGACTTTTTCGCCAGGTCCCAGACGATGAAGCCCATGAAACCGATCAATACGGTGACCAGGATGATCATCATCCATTCTTCGAATACGGCGGGATCCATCTGTGTTCTCCAGGCAGGCTGAGCCGCCGAGTATACGCCGGGCAGCCAGTGCGTTTAACGAAGGTGGGTCAACGGAAGCTCGGTACTGGCCAGCACCTGGTTGAGCACGAAGCTCGAACGCACGCTGGTGACGCCTTCAATCCGGGTCAGGCTGCCTAGTAGCAATTTCTGGTAGTGGTCCATGTCCGGGACCACCACCTTGAGCTGGTAGTCGGCATCCATGCCGGTCACCAGGCTGCATTCGAGCACCTGTGGCAGGTTGCGGATGGCCGCTTCGAATGTCTCGAAACGCTCTGGGGTGTGCCGGTCCATGCCGATCAGCACATAGGCCGTCAGGCTCAGGCCCAGCTTCTTGCGATCAAGCAGCGCAACTTGGCGCGAGATATAGCCGTCGTCTTCCAGCTGCTTGACCCGACGCGAGCACGGCGAAGGCGACAGGCCGATGCGTTCGGCCAACTCCTGGTTGGAGATGCGCGCGTCGCGCTGCAATTCGGCGAGGATGCTCAGGTCGTAGCGGTCAAGCTTGCTCATGGAAAAGGCCTTTTCTGTTCAGATTGCGGTGAATTATCGATCCAGGGTTAAAAATTGCGCAAGTGCTATTTATCTGAGCAATCTTCGCAATCCTCTGCCGGTGCTGCCCCGGTATCTTTATCAACAGAATCACTGCCCGGACATCAGTCCACGGCGACGCGCCCTAGGCGGGCGGTCGCGGCCAGCCATCCAACAGGATGCGCCAGGCCCCCGGGCTACGCACCTTCCAGAAGACGGTGTGAGGTGAGCCGGCGCCACAAGTGCCGAGCACGGACGACAATTCTCGAAGGGAGGCCTGATGGCCTCCCTTTTTTCATGTCCGCGATTTCACCTGCCCGCCGGTTACAGGCGCGGTAGACTGGCAGCATGCCGTTTTCCATACCGTGAGGAACACAATGAAGTCGCGCATCTGGCAGTTGGCAGGTGTTGGTTTGCTGGGTTTGAGCATCAGCCTGGGTGCCCTGGCCCAGGGCCCGGACGAGGGGCATGGCGGCAATGGCCGACAGGACCCCAACGGCGGCGGCGAAGGCCGCTCGCCGCTCAACTCGCGCGACGAAGTGCGCCAGACCCAGCCTGCGCGGCAGGGTTATTACCAGGACATTCCCCGGCGTAATGGCGACAACCGCCATTGGGAAGCTGGCGGCCCGGGCCAACGGCCTGGCGGCGACTGGCAGGGGCGCCCGGATGGCCATGGCAATGGCTGGGGGCCAGGGCCGCAATACCGCCCTGGGCACAGTGTCGACCACTTCCCGGACCGTTACTGGAAAGTACCCTACCGTGGCGAGGACTATTTCTACTCCGGTGGCTACTGGTACCGCCCGCACGGCGGCAGTTACATCGTGGTGAATCCGCCGTATGGCGTGCGGGTCGATTACCTGCCTTCCTACGCCCGTGAAGTCTGGCTGGGTGGCGCTGTGTTCTTCCTGGTCGCCGATACCTACTACCAGTACCTGGCCGACACCCAGCAATACGTTGTGGTCAGCCCACCCGCAGTCGCACCGCAACCGGTCGCGCCAGCACCCGCAGGCAACGCTTATGACGTGGTGGCCTACCCGATGAACGGGCAGGGAGAACAGCAGCAAGACCAGGACCGTTACCAGTGCCATCGCTGGGCGGTGAGCCAGTCCGGGTTTGATCCGGCAACGGCAACCTACGCACCGCCGGGCAATGTGGCAGACACCTATCGCCGAGCGCTGGGGGCCTGTTTCAGTGGGCGGGGCTACAGCATCAACTGAAGCTCAGACCGGGTCGGCATGCACCATTACATCCGCCTGTGGATAACGCTGGCGGATCACCTGCGAGGCCTGCACGCACAGGGCGTGCGCATCATGCAGTGGTAACTGCCCGGGTAGCTCCAGGTGCAATTGAACGAACCACTGGTTGCCCGACACCCGCGTGCGCAGGTCATGCACGCCCTTTACCCCAGGGATGCCGAGCACCAGCTCGGCCATACCCTCGCCGATGTCGCCCGGCAGTTCCTTGTCCATCAGGATTGCCGTGCTTTCACGGGCAATCTGCAATGCGCTCCAGAGGATGTAAAAGGCGATACCGAGGCCGAACAGCGCATCCAGCTGCGGCCAGCCGAAGCGTGCCAGCAGCAGGGCCAGCAGGATGCTGCCATTGAGCAGCAGGTCAGAGCGATAGTGCAGCGAATCGGCACGCACAGCGGTTGAGCCGGTCGCGCGAATGACTTTGCGTTGCAACGCCAGCAGAGCGAGGGTCAACACCAGCGACAGCAGCATCACGCCAATGCCGATGGCGGTATCACCCAACGGCTGCGGCGATTGCAGGCGCTCGGCTGCCTGTACCCCGATCAACACCGCGCTCACGCCGATGAACAGTGCCTGTGCCATGCCCGCCAAGGCTTCGGCCTTGCCATGGCCGAAGCGGTGGTCGTCATCTGCAGGGCGCAGCGCGTAATGCACCGCCAGCAGGTTGAGGAACGAGGCCACGGCATCCAGTGCCGAGTCGGTCAGCCCAGCCAGCAGGCTGACCGAACCACTTAGCCACCAGGCCACCGCCTTGCTCAGCACCAGGATGCTGGCCACCGCCAATGAAGCCCGGGTGGCCAGGCGTAGCAAACGCTGGTGTTCAGCCGAGGTGGTCATGCCGTGGGTGGCTTCCTTTCAGGTGTCAGGCTGCGGGTACCATGCCGAATGCCGCCAGTTGCTCGACGCTGCCGCGGTGCTGGATCAGGCGCGGGTCGTCCAGCGGCAGGCGCTGGCCCAGTTCGCTTTCGAGAATAGCCTGCAGCTTGAGGTTGTCGACCTTGCCATCGGGCGTGACGGCTTCGCGCAGTTTTTCCGGCGCCACCTGCGCCGTGGTGCCGCCGGGGTAGTAGATGGCACCCGTGGCGAAGTCGACGCCAAAAGCAATCAAGCCTGGGATCACGTAGAACAGAATGCCGATGGCATCGAGGGCGACGATGACCGGGTCGACCTTGCCTTCGATCTGCCCGCGGCGGTCAGGGTAGAACAGCGTGCCACAGGCCGTCAGCTGGGTCAGCAGGGTAGCGATGAGGGCGCCACCGATGACGCGGGATGGGATGCGCATGTAAATCTCCGAAAAAGGTGTGCAGCGGGGTGGGCGAAACGCCAGCACCTGATGCTAAGACCATGATAGAGCAGGCTGGGTTCGCCGTTATACTCGCCTCACTGTTCGAGGACCACCATGATTTCTTTACCGATCGATGCCGTCTTGCCGGCCCTGCGCCAGGCCCTGGAAAACCGTGACGAAGCGGTGCTCGAGGCGCCTCCAGGTGCCGGCAAGACCACCCGCGTACCGCTGGCGCTGCTGAACGAAGCGTGGCTGGCCGGGCAGACCATTCTGATGCTCGAGCCTCGCCGGCTGGCGGCGCGGGCGGCGGCCGAACGCCTGGCCAGCGAGCTGGGCGAAAAAGTCGGCGAAACCGTGGGCTATCGCATTCGCCTGGAGAGCAAGGTCGGGCCCAAGACCCGCATAGAAGTGGTCACCGAAGGCATCCTGACGCGTCGCCTGCAGGCTGACCCTGCGCTTGAAGGCGTGGGCCTGCTGATTTTTGACGAGTATCACGAGCGCAGTCTCGACGCTGACCTGGCCCTGGCGCTGAGCCTCAATGGCCGGGCGTTGCTGCGTGACGACCCGCCGCTGAAAATTCTGCTGATGTCCGCCACCCTCGAAGGCGAGCGCCTGTCGCGGTTGCTCGACGGCGCGCCGGTGGTCAGCAGCGAAGGCCGCATGCACCCGGTGGATATTCGATGGGGGCGTCCTTTCCAGCCTGGGGAATTCATCGAGCCGCGTGTGGTGGAAAGCGTGCTGCACGCGTTGGCCGATCAACCCGGCAGCGTGTTGGTATTCCTCCCGGGCCAGGCCGAGATCCGCAGGGTTCACCAGAGCCTGCAGGAAGCGTTAGGTGAGCGCACTGAGATTCTGCTTTGTCCATTGCATGGCGAACTCGACCTCAATGCCCAGCGCGCCGCCATCGACCCGGCACCCAAAGGCCTGCGCAAAGTGGTGCTGGCGACCAACATCGCCGAGACCAGCCTGACCATCGACGGCGTGCGCGTGGTTATCGATGCCGGCCTTGCCCGGGTACCGCGCTTCGACCCCGGCAGCGGCATGACGCGCCTGGACACCCAGCGTATCTCCCGGGCCAGCGCCACCCAGCGCGCAGGCCGAGCTGGCCGCCTGGAACCCGGCGTGTGTTATCGCCTGTGGTCCGAGGCTCAGCACGACCAGTTGGCCGCCCATGGCAGTGCCGAAATCCTCCAGGCAGACCTCGCAGGCCTGGCGTTGCAACTCGGCCGCTGGGGCGTCACGCCGGATCAGTTGTGCTGGCTGGACCAACCGCCAGCGGCTGCGTTCTCCCAGGCCCAGGACCTGCTGGCGCGGCTCGGTGCGTTCAAGCCCGGCAGCCGCGACAACCTCAGTGAGCACGGCCAGGCCATGGCCGAGCTGCCGGCTCACCCACGCATTGCGCATTTGCTGCTGCGCGGCCAGGACCTGGGCCTGGCCGCGATGGCCTGCGATGTCGCCGCCTTGCTGGGCGAGCGCGACATCCAGCGCGGTGGTGGGGCTGACCTGCACAGCCGGTTGGCGCTGGTCAGCGGCGAAAGTAAAACCAGCCGTGGCGGCCAGGGCGGCGTGCAGCGCGCTCGGCAGCTGGCCCGCCAGTACCGCAGCCTGCTGCGCGGCAAGCCCGGCGCCGCGGTTGCCGACCCCGATCACCCGCGCTGGCTCGGCGCCTTGCTGGCGCTGGCCTATCCCGACCGGGTTGCCCAACAGCGTCGTGAAGGCGGGGCAGAGTATCGCCTGGCCAATGGTCGCGCCGCCTTGTTCGCCGAAGTCGATGCGTTGATGAAGTGCCCTTGGCTGGTCATCGCCGACCTGGGCAGCCGCCAGGGCCAGCGTGAGGAGCGCATCTATCTGGCTGCCGAGTTCGACCCGGCGCTGCTCGATGACGTGCTGGCCGAGCAGGTCGAGCGTCTCGACATCCTCGACTGGGACGAGCGCGAGCAGGTGTTGCGGGCCGAGCGCCAGACCAAGGTGGGTGAACTGGTGCTCAACCGTGAGCCGTTGCCTGGCCTGGATGACGACGCCCGGGCCAAGGCACTGCTCGGCCTGGTGCGGCGCAAAGGCCTGAACCTGCTGACCTGGCCCCCAGAGCTGCGGCAGTGGCAGGCGAGGGTAGCGCTGTTGCGTCAGCTTGACCTCGAAAAGGACGGCCAGAGTGAATGGCCTGATCTGGGCGACGAGGCGTTGCTGGCCAGCCTTGAAGGCTGGCTGCAACCGTATCTTGGCAAGGTTTCGCGCCTGAGCCACTTCGCCGCCTTGGACCTGCCCTCGATCCTGCGCAATCTGCTGCCCTGGCCGCTACCCCAGCGCCTGGATGAATGGGCGCCCGCACACCTGGCCGTGCCGTCCGGCTCGAATATCCGCCTGGATTACAGCGAAACCCCGCCGATTCTTGCCGTGCGCTTGCAGGAGCTGTTCGGCCTGGCTGATACGCCGCGCATCGCCCAGGGTCGTCAGCAGGTCAAGTTGCACCTGTTGTCGCCCGCTCGGCGGCCGGTGCAGGTGACCCAGGACCTGGCCAACTTCTGGCGCTCGACCTATGCCGAGGTGAAGAAGGACCTCAAAGGGCGGTATCCGAAGCACTACTGGCCGGACGACCCGCTGGTGGCCGAAGCCACGGCACGGGCCAAGCCGCGGGGTACTTGAGTGGTTCTGAGGGTGACTGATCGGTTGGCAAGTTCACGTCAGTGAAACATCAGGTGCGCTGGAAGCGGCCACCCGGGTAATGCGGATGATTGCCTGTTCACCCTCAAGAACCTTCAGATATGAAAAGTTGGGCGTTGCCACTGCAGGGTTGTGATGGGTTCGAACCTTGTGGCCCTGATGGTCGCGCCAGTGGCAGATCAGGGTATTCTCGGTCCACTGCAGCGGCTCGAATTTGAAGTAGTCGGTCACGCTGGCATAGCGGTAGAGGCCAAGATAACCATTGCGGCTTATCCCCACCTTTTTTTCATGGTTTTTGCCACTGCCGGTGATCATGAAATGCAGCCGGTCCGGCGACCTGGAGTGATAGTGAAAACGGAAAACGCTGGCAGGCTCCTGACGCCCGGCTATCAGCCAATCGCTCTGACCACTGATTACCTGGTGATCATTGTCTTTGAACAGGCTGAGGTAGACAGACCTGATGTTTTCGTCTGCCAGGTCTGCGAGGGCAGTTGCCGAGTCAAGGACTTCAAGAGTGCCTAGAAAGACTTCGGCGCTTTCTGCCCAGTTGGTATCACTTGTGGATGGAGTCATGGGAGCTTCCGTGTTGGCTGATGAAGTGCCAACACTTTCACTTAGACATACCCATGCAAACAGGCTGCAGTATTTCCAAGTATCGACAGCCGGGCTTCAGGCGCGGGCTTCAGTTTCCAGCAGCGTGAACAGGCGATACAGCACCACAGTGCTGAACAGCTGAAGGAAACCGCTCAGGCTGTCCATAGCCAGCTGCATCCCCGGCGCAGGCTCTGGGAAGGCCATCAGCAGCAGCCCGTCGATCAGCCAGATCGGTGCCAGTACGCCAAGCACGCAGATCATGATGCGCATGAAATGCCCGGTGGTCATGCGCGCGCTTTCACGCATCGACTGCACCACCGGCAGGCCACGCAGCACCAGCAGGTACTCGGCGAACACCAGGTTGATCATGATCCATATGCCGGGGAAGACCAACAGCGCCAAGCCCGCCATGATCAGCAGCGAACTGATCAGGATCAGCAGGGCCAGTTGTGGCCACAACTGCACGGCGCGGGCAAACAGGTCGCGCCTGGAAACATCCTGGCCATTGCTGCGGGTGTCGAGGTAGAGAATCAGCGCCGCGCTGTAGAGCGGGTAGAACAGCAGGCTGATCAGCATGCCGTAGGCGAGCGAGGCCTGGTCGCCCATCTGCCGGTAGAGGATCTGGGTCAGCAGGGCTTCGAGTACCACCAGCGGCAAGCACAGCGGGATGATGCTCGGCAGGTGGCGGCGGAAGAAGTACAGGGAGTCGCGCAGAACGCTCAGCGGATTCATCAGTCAACATCGCAGGTCAGTAAAAGCAGGGGCCTAACTTTAGCCCACAGCTGTCATTTGCTGAAAAAAGTTTCACCGGGCAAGTGATTGAATCCACCGCCCGCGCCCCCATCTTTGACACGTCCGATGTCCCGCTTCCCATGAGGTAGCCCATGAACACTGAAGAACAAACCCTGATCGACGGCCTGTTCGGTCGCATCAAGCAAGCCGAAGACCCAAGCCAGCCGCGTGATGCGCAGGCGCAGTCGCGCATCGAGGAGCACCTGCGCCAGCAGCCGGCGGCGCCTTACTACATGGCCCAGGCCATCCTGGTGCAAGAGGCTGCGCTCAAGCGCCTGGACGAGCAGAACAAACAACTGGAGGCCGAGCTCAAGCAGGCCCGTGCCCTGGCTGAAGCGCCCCGCGCCAGCAGCAACAGCGGCGGCGGCTTCCTGTCCAGCATCTTTGGCTCGGGTGCGCGCAACCCGGAGCCTGCCCCCCAACCACAGCAGCTACAGCGGCCCTCCACTCCAGTCGCCTCGGGTGGCGGTTGGCGTGAGCCGAGTGCACCAGGGTTTTCCCAGCCGCAGGCGGCCCAAGCTGGCTTCGGCGCCGCGCCGGCCCGTGGGGGGGCCAGCAGTTTCCTGGGCGGTGCGATGCAAACCGCTGCCGGCGTGGCCGGTGGTGTGTTGCTGGCGCAAGGCATCAGCAGCCTGTTCAACCACCATTCGCAGCCCGAGGAAGTGGTTGAAGTGATCAAGGAAGAGCCTGCACCGGCCAGCGATACGGGTGGCTGGAATGACCAGGGCGCGCAGCAGCAGGTGGCCGACAATGGCGGTTGGAGCGATGACCAGGGTGGGTTCGCCAACACCGATTATGGCAACGATGATGGCGGGTTCTTCTCGGACGACGACACCTTCGTCTGATCGGTCTGGCATACTGCTGGCATTTTCCGAGGGGTGCTTTGCGCCCCTTTCAGCCGAGGGTATGTAGTGAAGAAAATCGCACTGTTCGCCGATGTGCAGAACCTCTACTACACCGTGCGCCAGGGCCACGGCTGCCATTTCAACTATGCCGCGCTGTGGGCCGATGTCAGCCGTGAAGGGCAGATCGTGGAAGCGCTGGCTTACGCGATCGACCGTGGTGACAGCAAACAGCAGCAGTTTCAGCAGATCCTGCGCAATCTGGGCTTCGAAGTACGGCTTAAACCCTACATCCAGCGTGCCGACGGTTCGGCCAAAGGCGATTGGGACGTGGGCATCACCTTGGACGTGATCGAAGCAGCAGCGCGCGTCGATGTAGTAGTGCTGGCGTCGGGTGATGGCGATTTCGACCTGTTGTTGGAGCGGGCGATGCAGCGCCATGGCATTGAAACCGTGGTGTATGGCGTGCCGGGGCTGACGGCGATGTCGGTAATACGCGCCGCCAGCCGCTATGTGCCGATTGAGGGTAAATTACTCTTGCGCAATTGAGCGGTGGGTATCGACCCTAGGCTGTGCCTGCCTTAGCGGATAGGTGTTATGAAGTATTCACATTCACCGTCAAGCTGGACATTCAGGTGGTCGATCAGCCCACCCTGTGCATGAGAGTACTTGGGGTCCTTGTCGAGGTCGCCCACCTGCACAGTTTGGCCTATATGGTCACGCCACCGGCAGCGGAGTTTTTCCCCATCCCACGCCAGAGGTTCAAGTTTGAAAAACTTGGTAGCGTCGGCAGCAGTGTATAGGCCGACATAACCCTTGTGGCTACAGGCCAGCCGCTTGTCTTTGTTATCAGAAGTTCCAGAAATTCGATAGTTTAAGCGGTTTGGGGTCTGCGAATGGTATATGAGCTTGAAGACCCGTTGCGCATCCTGGAATGCAGTATCCAGGCGCCCCTTCATTAGCCAGTTCCACAGCGAGCTATCGAAACTGTTTGCATAGTCACTGCGCTGGCTGAGCACGACTGGATAGAGATTGCCTTGATAAAGCACGTCGATCGTGCAATCGACGACCCTCAAGTTGCCGAATGACATGAGGTCCGAAGATGATACTTTGTCCAAATTCATAACGTAGCGCCCTTGGTTGGGAGAGGCTTGAAGGCAGCCTTTTTGCCGCCTTGGGCCTATTTATGCGATTGCGCTGCGCCATTACAAAAGGGGGAGTTTCCTTAAGAGGAAATACGCTTGAGTTAACGCTTACTGCCAGTTCCCAGCAGATGTTCCAGCGGCACTCTTCGCTCCACGGCACTGGACAAAATGATCGAGGTCTTGCTGAAGCCCAGCTGCGAGACCCGATTGATCAGTGCTTCCAACTCGCCCATCGACCCAACCGCTGCCTGCATGATCACGCAAGGGTCGCCGGTGACCCGATGGCATTCTGTCAGTTCCGGAATACGTGTCAGCGCTTCATAGGCTTGCTGATTGCCATGGCTGGCCAGGCGCAGCTCGATCACGCATTGGATCGGCAAACCGATCTTTTCCAGGTCGACCTTCGCTGAGTAGCCGGTGATGACGCCACTGGCCTCAAGTTTCGCCACCCGTTCGGCCACTGCCGGCGCTGACAGGTTCACCTGGCGCGCCAGCTGCGCGAAGGTGGCCCTGCCGTTTTCGAGCAGGGCGGCGAGGAGCATGCGGTCATACTTGTCCATGGGGATTTCCTGTCAGCCTTGGATTCGATGGTAAAGCCACCAAATAACCATGTATTGCAAAGTGTGCGGGTGATTTAAAGCCGTTTTGTAACTTAAGTTTGCGCGGTTCCCTTTTTAAACTAAGCCACCCGTAAACGGATTTCGAGTTTTTTGCCATGCCTGCCTCCCGCCGCTTCCCGTTATTGCTCATTGGCGCCTTCCTGGCCTTGTACCTGGTCTGGGGTTCTACCTACCTGTTCATCCGCATCGGCGTCGAATCCTGGCCGCCCATGCTGATGGCAGGGGTGCGATTTGTCATCGCCGGGGGCCTGCTTTACGGGTTTTTGCGCTGGCGGGGTGTGCCGGCGCCCACCTGGCCGCAATGGCGCGCGGCAGGGGCGATCGGCTTTCTGTTGCTCAGTTGCGGTAATGGCGGGGTTACTGTGGCCGAGCATGCGGGTGTGGCATCCGGTGTTGCGGCGCTGGCGGTGGCTACGGTGCCGCTGTTTACCCTGTTGTTCGGCCTGCTGTTCGGCCACCGTAATTCGCGCCTGGAATGGGCCGGCATCCTGCTTGGCCTGGTCGGCATAGGTTTGCTCAACCTGGGCTCGAACCTGCAAGCCAGCCCCATAGGTGCAGCGCTGATTGTGTTTGCTGCGGCGTCCTGGGCGTTTGGTTCGGTCTGGAGCAAGAGTTTGCCACTGCCCCAGGGCCCCATGGCCAGCGCGGCGGAAATGTTGGTGGGCGGTACGGCATTGCTGTTAAGCAGTGCGCTGTCGGGCGAGCGCATGACGCAGATGCCGACGGCGGCAGGCTGGGGCGCGCTGGCCTATCTGGTGTTATTCGGTTCGATCCTGGCCTTCAGCGCGTACATGTACCTGCTCAAGAACGTGCGCCCGGCCGCCGCCACCAGCTATGCCTACGTCAACCCGGCGGTCGCGGTGCTGCTCGGCATTGTCTTTGCCGGTGAGCAGATTGGTGCCGAGGAATGCCTGGCGATGGCGGTGATCATCGGTGCCGTTGTGCTGATCGGCTTGCCGCAGTGGCGCAAACCGGCAGAGCCTGCGCAACCGCTGAAGGGCGAAATCTGCAAGTAGGTCGGGGTGTTGCGGTAAACTTGCCGCCTTCGCTGAACCCCCTGACGGTATTGCCATGAATTTCGCCAAACTCGGCCTGATCGAACCCTTGCTGCGCACCTTGCAGCAGCTGGACTACACCACTCCGACCCCGGTCCAGGCCCAGGCCATTCCCGCGGTGCTGGCCGGCCGCGACCTGATGGCTGCGGCCCAGACCGGCACCGGCAAGACCGCCGGCTTCGCCCTGCCCGTGCTGCAGCGTTTGGCGCTGGAAGGGGAGAAGGTCGCCAGCAACTCCATTCGCGCGCTGGTGCTGGTGCCCACCCGTGAGCTGGCCGAGCAGGTGCACAACAATGTGCGCGAGTACGCCGAGAACCTGCCGCTGAGCACCTACGCGGTGTACGGCGGCGTCAGCATCAACCCGCAGATGATGCGCCTGCGCCGTGGCGTCGACCTGTTGGTGGCCACCCCGGGTCGGCTGCTCGATCTGTTCCGCCAGAACGCAGTGAAATTCAACCAGGTGCAGACCCTGGTGCTCGACGAGGCCGACCGCATGCTCGACCTGGGCTTTGCCGAAGAGCTGCAGTCGGTGTACGCGGCACTGCCACGCAAGCGCCAGACGCTGTTGTTCTCCGCCACCTTCTCCGACCAGATCCGCGTGCTGGCGGGGCTGGCCCTGAACGACCCGCTGAGCATCGAAGTCAGCCCGCGCAACGCCGCCGCCACCACGGTCAAGCAGTGGTTGGTGCCGGTGGACAAGAAGCGCAAGGCCGACCTGTTCTGCCACCTGCTGCGCAAGCAGCGCTGGACGCAAGTGCTGGTGTTCGCCAAGACCCGCAACGGGGTGGATCAACTGGTGGAGCGGCTGCTCGGCGAGGGTGTGAATGCTGATGGTATTCACGGTGACCGCCCGCAAGCCACGCGTCAGCGTGCGCTGGACAGCTTCAAGGCCCGTGAGATTCAGGTACTGGTCGCCACTGACGTTGCCGCCCGTGGCCTGGACATTGACGACCTGCCGCTGGTGGTCAACCTCGACCTGCCGATCGTTGCCGAGGATTACGTGCACCGTATCGGCCGCACCGGCCGTGCCGGCAACAAGGGTGAGGCGATCTCGCTGGTGTGTGCCGATGAAGTGCAGCAGCTGGCAGCGATCGAAACACTCATCCGCCAGACCCTGCCGCGCCACGAAGAGCCGGACTTCATCCCCGATCACCGGGTGCCGATGACCGATGCCAGTGGCCAGGTTATCAAGAAGCCGAAGAAGCCCAAAAAGCCGAAAGAGAACAGCGCCAAGCGTGGGTTGGGGCGTTGGATGGACAGCGGCGACGAGGCGCCGGTCAAGGCTGTGCGCAAAGTGCCGAGCTTCAACACCGGGCCTAAAAAGCGCAAGCCTTGAGATTGTTGGGGCCGCTCTGCGGCCCATTCGCGGGCAAGCCCGCTCCCACAAGTTACCCCGCAGCCCTCAGGTTCAGCGGGTACCTGTAGGCGCTGGCTTGCCGGCGATGGGCCGCAAAGCGGCCCCCACACCCTGTCAGGAAGACCGCGCCAGCCAATCCGCCGCCGCCCGCCCGGCCCGCAACCCGCTGGCAAAACACGCCGTCAACAGATACCCCCCGGTCGGCGCTTCCCAGTCGAGCATCTCGCCGGCACAGAACACCCCTGGCATCGCCTTCACCATCAACCCCTCATCCAGCCCCTCGAAGCGCACACCACCGGCACTGCTGATCGCCTCGTCCAGCGGCCGAGTGCGCACCAGCGTGATCGGCAGCGCCTTGATCGCCTGCGCCAGCGCAGCCGTGTCGGCAAATGTCGCTTGATCAGTCAATTCACGCAGCAACGCTGCCTTTACGCCATCGATGCCCAACTGGCTGTGCAGGTGCTTGGCCATCGATCGCGAACCGCGGGGCTTGGCCAGGGCCTGGGCAATTTTGTCCACAGGCTTGTCCGGCAACAGGTCGAGCAGCAGGGTGGCCTGGCCATCCTGGTTGATGGCTTCGCGCAGCGGCGCCGACCAGGCGTAAACCAGGCTGCCTTCGACGCCCTGGGCGGTAAGGATGAATTCCCCTTTGCGCGGCGCCTTGCCGGGTACGCTCAGGGCAATGTTCTTCAGCGGCGCACCGGCGAACTTATCCTTGAGCAGCGCACTCCAGCCCGCCACTTCAAATCCGCAGTTGCTCGCTTGCAGTGGTGAGATATCCACAGCCCGCTCGGCCAGCAGTGGCTGCCAGGCACCGTCGGAGCCGAGCCTTGCCCAACTGCCGCCGCCCAGCGCCAATACCACTACCTCGGCCTTCACGTGTAATTCGCCCTGTGGATAAGCGATCCGCAAGGTGCCGTCGGCATTCCACCCCAGCCAGCGGTGCCGGGTGTGGATAACTACCCCGCTGTCGCGCAGGCGCTTGAGCCAGGCACGCAGCAACGGCGCGGCTTTCATGTCGGTGGGGAACACCCGGCCCGAAGTGCCGACGAAGGTTTCGATCCCCAGGCCATGGATCCACTGGCGCAGGGCCTCGGCATCGAACTCGCGCAGCAGCCCGCCGATCTCACCCTGGCGCTCGGCATAGCGCGCAACGAACTGTGGATAAGCTTCGGAATGCGTGATGTTCATGCCGCCCACGCCCGCCAGCAGGAACTTGCGCCCAACCGACGGCATGGCGTCGAACACTTGCACAGCCAGGCCTTGCTGGGCCAGCGCTTCGGCAGCCATCAAACCGGCGGGGCCCCCGCCGATGACGACGGCGAGGGGAGGGGATGCGGGGCGTAGATCGGACATGGCGGGCGACAGGCTGTGGAAAAGACTGCGCATTCTAGCGCAGCAGGGCCTATGGAAGCACTGAACAAAAAATGATCAGTATTCTGCAGGCCAAGCTGGCTATGGGCTGCAGAGGCTTTCACTCAGGTTATCCACAAGCGGTTCCACAGTCATTGTGAACAACTAATGACCTTTGCTGCGCTGTGGTGAAGGATGCCGTGGCGCCTGGCCAGCGCTTCGCGATCCTTGCTGTAGCCGCCGCCGATCACGCCCACCACCGGGATATCGCGGCCCAGGCAATGGCGCATGACATGTTCGTCGCGCGCGGCCAGGCCGGCATCGGTCAGTTGCAGGTAGCCGAGGGCATCGTCCTTGTGCACGTCCACGCCTGCGTCGTACAGCACCAGGTCGGGTTGGTACAGCGGCAACAGGTAATTGAGCGCGTCCTCCACCACCTTCAGGTAAGCGGCATCGCCCATGCCGCGTGGCAGCGGGATGTCCCAATCGCTGTGGGCCTTGCGTGCCGGGAAGTTCTGCTCGCAGTGCAGCGACACGGTGATGGCGTCGGGGGTGTCCTGCAGGATGCGCGCGGTGCCGTCGCCCTGGTGCACGTCGCAATCGAAGATCAGCACCCGGTGCACGCGCCCGGCTTCGAGCAGGTAACGGCTGATTACCGCCAGGTCGTTGAAGATACAGAAGCCGGCAGGGTGGTCGTAGTGAGCGTGGTGAGTGCCGCCAGCCAGGTGGCAGGCGAGGCCGTGCTGCAGTGCCATCTCGGCGGTCAGCAGCGAACCCCCCACGGCGCGCACCGTGCGCCGGGCCAACGCTTCGCTCCAGGGCAGGCCCAGGCGGCGCTGGTCTTCGCGTGACAGCTCGCCGTGCATGTAGCGCTCGATGTAATCGCGGTCGTGGGCCAGCGCGAGGATGTCGTTGGGGCAGATTTGCGGGCGTAGCAGGGCGTCGTCGGTGGTCAGCCCGCTGTCGACCAGGTGGTCGCGCAGCAGGCGGAACTTGTCCATCGGGAAGCGATGCTCGGGCGGGAACTCCGGGCTGTAGTCATCGTGGTAGATCAGCGGCAACGGCATGGTGGGTTCGCAATCGGGGCCAATGCTGATCTTGCCAGTTATTGCCGACCGGTTGCTATTGCCCTGCGCTAGCCAGCACCCGCTGCCAGTCCGGCGCGTTCAGCCGGCCGAGGATGCGCGCCTTGCCATTGCCATCCACCGACACGAACAGCGCGCTGGCATAACCGCTGTCACGCTCGCCACCGACCACCCGCTGCTGGCGCTGGAAGTGGTCGATGCAGCCATTGTGGGTCACCAGCACCAGGTTATGCCCAGGTTGCTTGCGTGCCATGGCTTCCTTGGCGAACTGGTTATCGCAGCTTTCCAGCCAGTCTTCGCTGGCCACGGCCTGGCCGAGTATGAAATGGGCGGTTTGCCGGGTGCGCAGTTTGGGGCTGCTGAGTACCTCGGCATTGCTCAGGCCCAGGTGACGCAGGCCCTGGCCAACCCGCGCAGCCGCTTCGCTGCCTGCCACGGTAATGCCGGTGGGGTCGTCCAGGCACTGGCCTGGTGCGCTGTCGCAACGTTCGGCATGGCGGATCATCACGATCACCGCGCCGTCGGCCCAGTCCTGCAGCAAACCGCTGTCACTCAACTGTTGCTCGTTACCAAGGTCCACGGTGTGCGTCCTCGTCGCCAGCCAGGTGCCCAACGCCGCCACGACCATGCACAAGCCGAAGGCGGCCCCCAGGGCTTTGCGTGACAACCGTCGCTTGCGACGGGCGTGGATGGCGGTATGGCCCAAGGTGTTGCTCTGCAGCATGCGTAACTCCGATGGCATGGCCGCGCCTGACGCGGCGGGGTATGGCGGCATTCTGCAAATTGGCCTGTCGGGGGCGGGTGAAGGCGTTGTGAAAATTGCATTTCGCCTACGCTGTAAACTGCAGGACAGTAAAACCGGAGCACACCCCATGACCCCCATCCTCGAACTGGAAAGCGCACGCCTGGTGTTGCGCCAATGGCAGGACGACGACTTGCGCGAGTTCGCCGCCTTGTGCGCCGACCCGCACGTCATGCGTTACTTTCCAGCACCCTTGACGCGGCTGGAGGCGGCGGCGCTGATCGGCAGGATCCGCGGGCATTTCAACGAATACGGCTTCGGCCTGTGGGCCCTGGAACGCAAGGACAGCGGTGCCTTCATCGGCATGACCGGCCTGCTCAACGTCAACTTCGACGCGCCGTTCACGCCTGCTGTGGAGATCGGCTGGCGGCTGGCCCGGCGCCATTGGGGCCTGGGCTTTGCCAGCGAGGCGGCGTGGACCTGCCTGCGTTGTGCTTTCGCCCAATTGCGCCTGGAGGAGGTGGTGTCGTTCACTACCGAGGGCAACCTGCCGTCGCAGAAAGTCATGCAGGCCATCGGCATGGTGCAGGACCTGCACGGCAGCTTCGAACACCCGCGCCTGCCCAGTGGCCACCCGCTGCGCCCCCACGTGCTGTATCGCATCGACCGCGCGCGCTGGGAGCAAACCTTGCGCGCTGAATAAGCCGCCATGCAGGGTGCCAATGACAAACCCTGTATCATTCGCCTTCATGAGAGCGCCGTAGAGCTGTGATGCCTTGCTAGGAGAACCCCCGATGAGTCATGTGTTGGACGACCTGGTCGACCTGTTGAGCCTCGAACCGATCGAGGAGAACCTGTTCCGTGGGCGCAGCCAGGACCTGGGCTTCCGCCAGCTGTACGGTGGCCAGGTGCTGGGCCAGTCACTGTCGGCGGCAAGCCAGACGGTGGAGGACGCGCGCCATGTGCATTCGCTGCACGGCTACTTCCTGCGCCCGGGCGATGCCAGCCTGCCAGTGGTGTACTCGGTCGACCGTGTGCGCGATGGCGGCAGTTTCAGCACCCGCCGGGTGACGGCCATCCAGAAGGGCCAGACTATCTTCACCTGCAGCGCGTCGTTCCAGTACGACGAGGAAGGCTTCGAGCACCAGGCGCAGATGCCTGATGTGGTCGGGCCGGAGAACCTGCCGAGCGAGGTCGAGCTGGCCCGCGCCATGGCCGACCATTTGCCTGAGCGCATTCGTGACAAGGTGCTGTGCGCCAAGCCGATCGAGATCCGCCCGGTCACCGAGCGTGACCCGTTCAACCCCAAGCCCGGCGACCCGGTGAAGTACGCCTGGTTCCGCGCTGACGGCAACCTGCCGGACATCCCGGCACTGCACAAATACCTGCTGGCCTATGCCTCCGATTTCGGCCTGCTGACCACTTCGCTGCAGCCCCACGGCAAGTCGGTTTGGCAGCGCGACATGCAGATCGCCAGCCTCGACCATTCGCTGTGGTTCCACGGCAACCTGCGCGCCGACGAGTGGCTGCTGTACGCCACCGACAGCCCGTGGGCCGGCAATGCCCGTGGCTTCTGCCGTGGCAGCATCTACAACCGCGCCGGGCAGCTGGTGGCATCGTCCACCCAGGAAGGCCTGATCCGCCATCGCAAGGACTGGGCATGAGCCTGTCCGACATCCGCAACTGGGTGTTCGACATGGACGGCACCCTGACCGTGGCGGTGCATGACTTTGCCGCCATCCGCGAGGCGCTGGAAATTCCGCCCGAGCACGACATCCTTACCCACTTGGCGGCGCTGCCAGCAGCGGAGGCTGCCGCCAAGCATGCCTGGTTGCTGGAGCACGAACGTGACCTGGCAGTTGCTTCGACTGCGGCCACCGGTGCGGTGGAGTTGGTGCGCGAGCTGGCCGGGCGCGGGTGCCGCTTGGGCATTCTCACCCGCAATGCACGTGAGCTGGCGCATGTCACGCTTGAGGCTATCGGCCTGGCGGACTGCTTTGCGGTCGAGCACATACTTGGCCGTGACGAGGCAGCGCCCAAGCCCAACCCCGATGGCCTGCTGAAGATTGCCAGTGCCTGGGGCGTGGCACCGAGCGAACTGGTGATGGTGGGCGACTACCGCTTCGACCTGGACTGCGGGCGGGCGGCTGGGGCGCGCACGGTGCTGGTGAACCTGCCGGACAACCCGTGGCCGGAGCTTGTGGACTGGCACGCGGCAGATTGCCGAGCGTTGCGGATGCTGCTCGGCTAATTTTTGTTGCCTGTGCGGGCCTCTTCGCGGGTAAACCCGCTCCCACAGGTACTGCGCTGCGCTCAAGAACAGCGCGGTACCTGTGGGAGCGGGTTTACCCGCGAAGAGGCCCGCACTGTCTATGCTGAACCCCACTTTCCCCTGAATGGAGCACCTGGCCATGACCAGCAAAGCCATCTACGTCCAACCCGGCGGCGGCTACGACAAGGTCGAAGTCGGCAGCAGTGAAGCGGCAGCACCCCAAGCCGGCGAGATCACCGTGCGCCTGCACGCCAGCTCTCTCAACTACCACGACTTCGCCGTAGTCAGCGGCATGTGGGGCCCAAGCGAGCGGCGTATCCCCATGGCCGATGGTGCTGGCGAAGTGGTCGCGGTCGGCGCTGGCGTGAGTGAGTTCAAGGTCGGCGACAACGTGGTCAGTACCTTCTTCCCCGACTGGCTCGACGGCCAGGCGCTGGTCGAAGGCTTCGCCAGCGTGCCGGGCGATGGCATCGACGGCTATGCCCGTGAACAGGTTACCGCCCGCGCCACCTCCTTCACCCTGGCGCCCAAAGGCTACAGCCACGCCGAGGCCGCCACACTCACCACCGCCGGCCTCACCGCCTGGCGCGCGCTGATGAGCGACGATCACCTCAAGCCTGGCGACACCGTGCTGGTGCAAGGCACCGGCGGCGTATCGATCTTCGCCCTGCAGTTCGCCAAGTTGGCCGGTGCCACGGTGATCGCCACCTCGTCCAGCGACGCCAAGCTCGAGCGCCTCAAGGCCCTGGGCGCCGACCACCTGATCAACTACAAGACCACCCCGGCGTGGGGTGAGAAAGTGCGAGAACTCACCGGCAACCGCGGCGTCGATCATGTGATCGAAGTGGGCGGGCCGGCGACCCTGGAGCAGTCGATGATCGCAGCAAGGATCGGTGGCCATGTGTCGTTGATCGGCATCCTCACCGGTGTCGCCGGGCAGTTGCCGCTGGTTCAGGCGCTGGTGCGGCAGATCCGCTTGCAAGGTGTGCTGGTAGGGAGCCGCGCGCAGCAGCAGGCGATGGTCCGGGCAATCGATGCCAACGGCTTGCGGCCGGTGGTGGACAAACACTTCGAGTTGGAGCAGATCGTCGAAGCGTTCCGCTATCAGGAAAGCAACCGGCATTTCGGCAAGATCTGCCTGACCTGGTGATCGGCTCCACTCTGTAACCACAGCCTTACAAGCCAATACATTTGCGCACATCGGTAGGGGAAGGCGGCTGGCTAGAATGCCCCGCTTCAGATGCGACTGATTCTCTTCAAGAGGATTTCCCTCGATGTGCTTTTCCTTCCGTACCTGGCGGCGCCTGCTGCCTGCCCTGATGCTGCTGGCCACCTGCGCCAGTGTTTCGCCAACCGCCAGCGCCGTACAGGTGACCGATGTGCTTGGGCGCAAGGTCGAGCTCGATCATGCGCCGCAGCGCATCGTGCTTGGCGAGGGCCGGTTGTTTTTCGCCCTGGCCCTGCTCGACCGCGACAACCCGTTCCAGCGCGTGGTCGGTTGGCAGAACGATATGCGCCTGCTCGACCCGCACACCTACCAGGTGTATGCGCAGCAGTACCCGCAGGTCGCCAAGCTGCCGCTGATCGGCCAAGCCTCCGAGCAGAGCGTCAGTGCCGAGCAGATCCTCGCGCTCAAGCCAGACCTGGCGGTCTTCAGCATCGCTGGCGAAGGGCCTACCCAGCACAGCCCGGTGGCCGACCTGCTGGAGAAGGCCGGGGTGCCGGTGCTATTCATCGACTTTCGCGTGCACCCGATCCGCAATACGCGGGTGAGCATGCAGGCGCTCGGCCAGTTGCTGGGGCGCGAAGCGCAGGCGCAGGAATACCTGAGCCTGTATGACCGCCACCTCCAGCACATCACCGACAGCGTGGCCGGGCTCAAGGACAGCCAGCGCCCCAAGGTCTTCCTCGAACTGCTGGCGGGTGTGTGGCAGGCGCCGGGGCATACCACCGGCAAGAGTGGCCTGGGCAGCGTGGTCGAAGCGATCGGGGGGCACAATATCGGTGCCGATGTGGTCCCGGGTGCGCTGGGCGATGTGAGCGTCGAGTACGTGCTGCAGGCTGACCCGGATGTGTACATCGCCACCGGCAACCGTGCGCCGGGTGTGCTGCTGGGGGCCGGCGTGTCGGCCGAGACCGCACGCGAAAGCCTGGCGAAGATCACCGCGCGCCCGGCGTTCGCACCGCTGCGGCCAATCCGCGAGGGGCAGGCGCATGGCCTGTGGCATGACTTCTACAACTCGCCGTTCAACATCCTCGCAGTCGAGGCCATGGCGCGCTGGGTTCACCCCGAACTGTTCAAGGATGTCGACCCGCAAGCGACGATGGCTGAGATCAACCAGCTGTTGAAGGTAGGCCTGGACGGCCAGTACTGGATCGACGCCAAGTGACCGCACTGGCCCAGGAGGGCGTGGCACTGGCGGCCTGGCACTATCGGCGTTTGCTCTGGCGTCGGGCATTGCTGGTGTTCGGCCTGGCGCTGCTGCTGATGCTCGCCGTGCTTGGCGACCTGGCCAGCGGTGCTTCGGGCATGGGCCTGGGGCGCTTGCTGCAAGGCATCTTCGACCCGGCGACATTGAGTGCCACGGAGCGCGTGATCATCTGGAACGTGCGCCTGCCGTACTCGCTGATGGCGGTGCTGGTGGGCGCGGCATTGGCGCTGGCGGGGGCCGAGATGCAGGCGATCCTCGACAACCCGCTGGCCAGCCCTTTCACCTTGGGCGTGTCATCGTCGGCGGCGCTTGGCGCGTCGCTGGCAATCGCCTATCCGCTGGGCGTCGCCTGGCTGGCGCCGAGTGCGCAGGTGACGCTGATGGCGTTCGTTTTCGCCTGCCTTTCGGTGCTGTTGCTGCAAGCCATGTCGCGCTTGCGCGGTGCCGGTGTGCAGAGCCTGGTGCTGTTCGGTATCGCCCTGGTGTTCAGTTGCAATGCGCTGGTGTCGCTGCTGCAGCTGCTGGCCACCGAGGATGTGCTGCAGCAACTGGTGTTCTGGACCATGGGCAGCCTGGCGCGGGCTGATTGGCAGAAGCTCGGCCTGCTGGCCTGTGTGCTGTTGCTGGTGCTGCCATTCTCGCTACGCGCAGCACCGGCGATGACCCTGCTACGCATGGGCGAGGAGCGGGCGCGCAGTTTTGGCGTGGATACCCGGCGCCTGCGCTTTGCTTCGTTGCTGCGCATCAGTTTGTTGTCCGCCACGGCGGTGGCGTTCGTCGGCACCATCGGTTTCGTCGGCCTGGTCGGGCCGCACATCGCCCGCTTGCTGGTGGGCGAGGACCAACGCTTCCTGCTGCCGGCCAGTGCGCTGGTGGGCGCGTTGATGCTGGCGCTGTCGTCGATTGCCAGCAAGCTGATCATGCCCGGGGTGATCGTGCCGGTCGGGATCGTGACCGCGCTGGTGGGGGTGCCGGTGTTCGTGCTGTTGGTGTTCCGTCGAGGGAGGGCATTGTGAGCCTGTCGATCCAAGAGGTTTCGGTCGCCTACGGCGCCCGGCAGATCCTGCATGGCGTAAGCCTTCCGCCGCTGCCGGCGGGCAGCCTGGTGGCGCTGGTCGGGCCCAATGGCGCTGGCAAGTCGACGTTGTTGCGGGCGCTGGCGGGCCTTGAGCGGATGAAAGGGGCGCTGAGCCTCGATGGCCAGGACGTCACCCGGCTGAGCTTCGCCGAGCGTTCCCGGCGCCTGGCTTACATGCCCCAGCAATTGCCACCGGGGATTGCTCTGGGGGTGTTGGAAAGCATTGTTGCGGCGTTGCGGGTGAGTGGTGCCGACAATCTGTTGGAGCATGCCTTTGGTGCGTTGCGTCAGCTGGGTATCGAAGGCTTGGCCGAACGCCCGCTCGACAGCCTTTCCGGTGGCCAGCGGCAGTTGGTGGCGTTGGCGCAGTTGCTGGCGCGCAACCCGCAGGTGTTGCTGCTCGACGAGCCGACCAGCGCGCTTGACCTGCATTACCAGTTGCGGGTGATGGCGGCGGTGCGTGAGCGGGTGGTGGCGCACCGGTTGCTGGCAGTGGCTGTGTTGCATGACATCAACCTGGCGGCGAGCCAGGCCGACTGGCTGGTGGTGCTGCGCCAGGGCAGGGTGGTGGCGTGCGGGGCGCCGGAGCAGGTGCTCAGGCCTGAGGTGCTGGCGGAGGTTTATGGGGTCCAGGCTCGAGTCGAGCGGTGTTCGCAGGGGCGATTGCAGGTGCTGGTGGACCGGGCGTTGGTCTGACCGTTCTTCGCAGTCAGTACCGGCCTCATCGCCGGCAAGCCGGCTCCCACAGGTTCTCCGCCGCTCTTGAGAACGGTGCTATCCCTGTGGGAGCGGGCTTGCCCGCGAATGGGCTGCGCAGCGGCCCCTAGTCCGGCAACAACCGGTCCCGGCTATTGGACAAATGCAGGCAGATCGCCGCCCGCGCCGCATCCGGGTCTTGCCGGCGGATGGCGTTGAGGATCGCCTCATGTTCCAGGTTGGCCAGGTACGCATGCCGGGCCAGGTTGGCCCCCGCACGCTCAGCGATGGCCATGCGGTTGCGCGGAATCAGGCCATTACCCAATTGCGCCATCATCTCGCTGAAATACAAGTTGCCCGTGGCCTCGGCAATCAGCAGGTGAAACCGCCGGTCCGCTTCGATACAGCTGTCACCGGCGGCTGCCAGGTCCTGATAATCGTCCAGCGCCTGGCGCATGCGTGCCAAGTGCTCGTCATTGCGGCGCACGGCAGCAAGGGCGGCGGCCTGGCCTTCCAGGCCGATACGCAACTCCAGCAGGTCGCGCACGCTCGCGGCATTCTCCACGCCCACCCTCAAGCCAGCCTGCGCCGGGCGCGCCATCACGAACGTGCCGATGCCGTGGCGCGGTTCTACCAGGCCTGAGGCCTGCAACTTCGACAGGGCTTCGCGGACCACGGTGCGGCTGACGCCGTGGTCGCGTACCAGGGTGTTTTCCGAGGGCAGTTTGTCGCCCGGGTTGAAGGTGCCCAGCAGGATCTGCTGGGTCAGGCTCGAGACCAGGTCGTGGGCACGGCTGTGGCTGTGTTTGCGGGGCGGCTGGGACATGGCGTGGGATCTGCCGGGTAAGGTTGCTTGTACGACAAGTTAAAGGATAAAAATAATTTCTGCCGCTTTTTTCGCTGCGTGGGATAACCGGCAGAATAACGATAGATGCAATATCGGTGCATTTGCAGGTTTTATAAGCTTGTATTTTGCCTTTTTGTCCGTAATTGCCATCTTGTCGTACAACTTCGCCGCGCCTATGCTCTGGCCCACTGTCATGCAAGACCCTCTCGACCCGCACAAAAACAATTAGTGGGAGATCCACCTGTGAACGACACCCTCGATCCGTCTGCCCGCAGTGGTGGCGACGTGTTGGCCAGCGCCGTGGCCAAGGTCAAGCGCCACGTCCTGCCGCTGTTCGTCATCATGTTCATCGTCAACTACCTCGACCGCGTCAACATCGGCTTCGTCCGCCCTCACTTGGAAAGCGACCTGGGTATCAGCGCCGCCGCCTATGGTTTTGGCGCCGGGCTGTTCTTCATCGGCTACGCGCTGTTCGAAGTGCCCTCCAACATGCTCCTGCAGCGCGTCGGTGCCCGCCTGTGGCTGACCCGCATCATGTTCACCTGGGGGCTGGTGGCCACGGCCATGGCGTTCGTGCAGACCGAAACCCAGTTCTACGTGCTGCGCTTTCTGCTCGGGGTTGCCGAAGCCGGCTTCTTCCCTGGGGTGATCTACTACTTCACCCGCTGGTTGCCGGCGGCCGAGCGCGGCAAGGCCATTGCCATCTTCCTCAGCGGCTCGGCGCTGGCCTCGCTGATCTCCGGCCCCTTGGCCGGGGCGCTGATGCAGATCCAGGGCCTGGGCATGCACGGCTGGCAATGGATGCTGTTCATCGAAGGCATGGCCTCGGTCACGCTGTGCTTCTTCGTGTTCTTCTGGCTCGACTCCAAACCGCATGACGCCAAGTGGTTGAGCAAGGCCGAGCAGGACGCGCTGGTCGACACAATCGACCGCGAGCAGCGTGAGCGCGAAGCCATCGGCACGGTAAAACTGTCGTCCTGGAGCCTGCTGAAGGACCGCCAGATCGTGCTGTTCTGCCTGATCTACTTCTGCATCCAGCTGACCATCTACGCCGCGACCTTCTGGCTGCCGAGCATCATCAAGCGCATGGGCGACCTGAGCGACCTGCAGGTCGGTTTCTTCAACTCCATCCCTTGGCTGATCTCGATCCTGGCGATGTATGCCTTCGCCGCCGGCTCGTCGCGCTGGAAGTTCCAGCAGGCCTGGGTGGCCGGTGCCCTGGTGATTGCGGCCATCGGCATGTTCATGTCCACCACTGGCGGGCCGGTGTTCGCCTTTGTCGCGGTGTGCTTTGCCGCCATCGGCTTCAAATCGGCCTCGTCGCTGTTCTGGCCGATCCCGCAGGGCTACCTGGATGCGCGCATCGCCGCGGCGGTAATCGCCCTGATCAACTCGGTCGGCAACCTTGGTGGCTTCGTCGCGCCCACCACCTTTGGCCTGCTCGAACAGCAGACCGGGTCGATCCAGGGCGGGCTTTACGGCCTGGCCGTGACCTCGGTGCTGGCGGCCATCGCGGTGTTCTTCGTCCGCCTTCGCCCCAAGGGCGCCCCTTCCAATGAGCTCAAGGCGCCCTCGGCCCTGAGCCAGACCCACTGATGACTGCGAGAAAATAACCATGAACATGCAGACGACTCCCGCCCTTCACACCAGCACCCCCGTGGTCACCGACCTGCGCGTGGTCCCGGTTGCCGGCCATGACAGCATGCTGCTCAACCTCAGTGGCGCCCATGGCCCGTTCTTCACCCGCAACATCGTGGTGCTGCGCGACAGTGCCGGCAACACCGGCCTTGGCGAAGTGCCCGGCGGCGAGAAGATTCGCCAGACCCTGGAAGACGCCCGCAGCCTGGTGGTCGGCCAGCCGATCGGCCATTACCAGCGCGTGCTCAATGCCATGCGCCAGACCTTCGCCAACCGCGATTCCGCTGGCCGTGGCCTGCAGACCTTCGACCTGCGTATCACCGTGCACGCGGTGACGGCCATCGAGTCGGCGCTGCTCGACCTGCTCGGCCAGCACCTCAACGTGCCGATGGCGGCGCTGCTGGGCGAAGGGCAGCAGCGCGAGGCGGTAAAGATGCTCGGCTACCTGTTTTACATCGGCGACCGCCAGCAGACCGACCTGGCCTACCGCAACGAGGCTGACGCCGATGACGACTGGTTCCGCCTGCGCCACGAGAAGGCCTTGACGCCAGAAGCGGTGGTACGCCTGGCCGAGGCGGCCAAGCAGCGTTACGGCTTCAGCGACTTCAAGCTCAAGGGCGGTGTGCTGCGTGGCGAGGAGGAAATGGACGCGGTGACGGCCCTGGCCGAACGCTTCCCCGAAGCGCGCATCACCCTCGACCCCAACGGTGCCTGGTCATTGAAAGAGGCCATCGCCCTGTGCCGCGACAAGCACGATGTGCTGGCCTATGCCGAAGACCCGTGCGGCGCCGAAAACGGCTACTCCGGCCGCGAGGTGATGGCCGAGTTCCGCCGCGCCACCGGGTTGCCGACCGCCACCAACATGATCGCCACCGACTGGCGGCAGATGGGCCATGCGATCCAGTTGCAGTCGGTGGATATTCCGTTGGCCGACCCGCACTTCTGGACCTTGCAGGGCTCGGTGCGGGTCGCGCAGATGTGCAACGACTGGGGCCTGACCTGGGGCTCGCATTCGAACAACCACTTCGATATCTCGCTGGCGATGTTCACCCAGGTTGCGGCGGCGGCGCCGGGCGAGATCACCGCCATCGACACCCACTGGATCTGGCAGGACGGCCAGCGCCTGACCCGCGAGCCGCTGCGCATCGTCGACGGCCACGTGCGCGTGCCCGAGCGCCCGGGGCTGGGCGTGGAACTGGATGAAGACCAGTTGGCCAAGGCCCATGAGTGCTACCGCAGCATGGGGCTGGGGGCGCGGGATGATGGTGTGGCGATGCAGTTTTTGATTCCGGGGTGGACGTTCGATAACAAACGGCCTTGCCTGGTGCGGTAACTCCCCTCTGCCTGCACCGGCCTCTTCGCGGGTACTGCGCCGCTTTCAAAAGCTGCGCGGAACCTGTGGGAGCGGGTTTACCCGCGAAGAGGCCGGTGCAAACTCAGCCTGCTTCAAAAAAAGCCCGGGCCATCGCCACAAACTCCCCCAGCACCGGGTTCGGGTTATCCCGGCAATACGCCAAAAAAATCTCCGCTTGCTGGTCCGTGCCCACCAGCGGCCTGAACATCACCTGCTCCAGCCGCAACGCCTGCGCCGATGCCGGCACCACCGCACACCCCAGCCCGACATTGACCAAGCCCAGGATCGAATGGGTTTGCCCCAGTTGATGCAAGTAACGCGGCTGCACCTCGTGCCGGGCAAACAGGTTGGCAATGCGGTCGTGGAAGTAACGCCCTTCGTTGGCGCTGTACATCACGAACGGCTGGCCATCGAAGTCGCTCGGCCGGAGCCGTTCGCGCGCCGCCAGCGCATGCCCGGCGGGCAGGGCGGCGACGAAGGGCTCGTGGTGGATCGGCAGGTACTCCACGCGTGCGCTGGGCAGCACCTGGCGCACCAGGCCGACATCGATCAGGCCCGCCTCCAGGTCATGCACCTGGGTCGCGGAGATACGCTCGCTGAGCACCAATTCGATGTCGGGCACAGTCTGGCCTGCGTGCACCAGCAGGCGCGGGATCATGCTGTAGGCACCGACTGCAGTGAAGCCCAGCGTCAGCCGCCCAGCCTCGCCATGGGCAATGCGCCGCGCCGACTGGCTGGCCGACTCTGCAATCTGCAGCACCCGCCGGGCATCTTCCAGAAAGCTTTGCCCAGCCAGGGTGAGCCGTGCCTGGCGGTTGTTGCGTTCGAGCAGCAGCACACCAAGCGAATGCTCCAGCAGCTGAATTTGCCGGCTCAGCGGTGGCTGGGTCATGTGCAGCCGGGTGGCGGCGCGGCCGAAATGCAGCTCCTCGGCCACCGCCACGAAACAGCGCAACTGGTGCAGCTCCATGATTCAATTCCTGAATTATTCGATCCAGGATCTATATTAGACCTGTATCGAATGCCGGCCTAGCATCGAGTCACGATCTTGGAACTGCCGGATGCGAACGATGAATAACAACAACGTCGAACTGTTGCTCACTCAACCAGTCCCGGATGCCATCGATGCGCAGTTGGTAAGCGCCTATCAGGTGCATCGGCTGTACCAGCATGACAACCCACAGCAGTTGCTCGACGAAGTCGGCCCGCGCATCCGTGGCGTAGTCACCGGCGGGGCCAAGGGCCTGAGCAATGCCCTGATGGATCAACTGCCAGCGCTCGAAATCATCGCCATCAGCGGCATCGGCACTGACGCTGTCGACCTGCGTCACGCAGCCAGCCGTGGCATTCATGTGACCACCACCCCAGGCGTGCTCACCGACGACGTCGCCGACATGGCCATGGGCTTGATCCTCAACACCTTGCGCCGCCTGGGCGAGGGCGAACGGCTGGTGCGCGACGGCCTGTGGGGCACGGTCAACTTGCCGCTGGCGCGCAAGGTCAGCGGCATCGCACTGGGCATCGTCGGCCTGGGGCAGGTAGGGCACGCCATTGCCCGGCGCGCGGCTGCCTTCGACATGCGCATTGCCTACAACGGACGCAGTGAACAGCCAGGGTGCGGCTACCGCTTCGTTGCCGACCTGGCCGAACTGGCGCGCTCGGTGGATGTGCTGGTAGTAGCGGCCTCTGCCGATGGCGGCAAGGTGCTGGTGACCGCCGAAGTGCTCGACGCGCTGGGGCCAGAGGGTTACCTGATCAACGTGGCGCGCGGCAAGTTGGTGGATGAGGACGCGTTGGTGGAGGCCTTGCGCGAACAGCGGATTGCCGGTGCCGGGCTGGATGTGTTTGTCGATGAGCCTCATGTGCCGCCCGCTTTGCGTGACCTCAACCAAGTCAGCCTGCAGCCGCACCGTGGCAGCGCCACCCTGCAGACCCGGCTGGAAATGGGCCGCATGGTGCTGGACAACCTCGCAGCCTGTTTCCGCGGTGAGGTGCCACCGAACTGCGCGTAGCCCCTATCGCCGGCAAGACCACAAGGCCACACCTTCTCTCCACAAGAACAATCGCTTCCATCGAGAAGCAAGAGGGTCCACATGAACAGCAAATCCGCTGTAGCCGCACCGCAGGCGGTGGCCGCGATCGGCCGCCATCGCTTCCTGGTCCTGGCACTGATCTTCGTCATCACCGTCATCAACTACGCCGACCGCGCCACCCTGTCGATCACCGGCACCGAGGTACTCAGCGACCTGGGCCTGGACCCGGTCATGCTCGGCATGATCTTCTCCGCATTCGCCTGGGCCTACGCCCTCGGCCAGGTGCCTGGTGGCTGGCTGCTGGACCGCTTCGGCGCGCGGCGCGTGTATGGCATCAGCCTGATCCTCTGGTCATTGTTCACGTTGCTGCAAGGCACAGTGGGCTGGATGGGCCTGGCCGGCGTGTCGGCTGCGGTGGCGCTGTTCTCCATGCGCTTCATGCTCGGCCTGGTGGAGTCGCCGGCATTCCCTGCCAATTCGCGCATCGTCAGCTGCTGGTTCCCCACCCGCGAGCGCGGCACTGCGTCGGCGATGTTCAACTCGGCGCAGTACATGGCGGTAGTCGTGTTCGCGCCGCTGATGGCGTGGATGACCCACACGCTGAGCTGGGAGCAGGTGTTCATCTGGATGGGCGTGCTTGGGTTGCTGTTGAGCGTGGTGTGGTTCCGCCTTTACCACGAACCGCACAGCGCACCGGGCCTGAGCCGTGAAGAGCTCGACTATATGCGTGAGGGCGGCGCACTGGTCGACCTGGAGCAAGAACGCAAGACGGCCAAGAGCAAACCGACCCGCGCCGAGCTCGCGCAGCTGTTCACCAGCCGTAACCTGTGGGCGGTGTACCTGGGCCAGTACTGCATCACCGCGCTCACCTACTTCTTCATCACCTGGTTCCCGATCTACCTGATCAAGGGCCGTGGCATGACCATCATGGAAGCCGGCTGGGTCGCCGCGCTGCCGGCCATCTGCGGCTTCACCGGCGGCATCCTCGGCGGCTTCGTGTCCGACTGGCTGATCCGCCGTGGCGTGCACCCGTCCAGGGCGCGCAAGACCCCCTTCGTGATCGGCATGGCGTTATCCACCACGCTGGTGCTGGCCAACTACGTCGACAGCAACGCGGCCGTGATCGCCATGATGACCCTGGCCTTCTTTGGCAAAGGCTTGGCAGCGGTGGGCTGGGCGGTGCTGTCGGATGTGGCGCCGAAGAAAATGGTCGGCCTGTGCGGCGGGGTATTCAACGGCATCGGCAACATCGCCGGCATCATCACCCCGCTGGTGATCGGCTACGTGGTTGCCAGCACTGGCTCATTCCACAACGCACTCTGGTTCGTGGCCGCCCATGGCGTGCTGGGGATCCTCGCTTACCTGTTGCTGGCCAGGCGCTTCGAGCGTACCGGGCAGGCGTAGGCAGACGCCTGAGCAACAGAGGCCCCGGGAAACCGGGGCTTTTTTGTGTCCGGCTGTTACGCACATCCAGATGAAAAACGAAACCTTCAATTGGCCAGCAGGCGTGTTTGGATATGCCATTCACGACATATGGCGTTTATGGAAATGCGCTGTCGTGATCGAACAGTTCCGAGGCGTTCTCGTGTAATTTCCCACAGCCTCACGGGGCTTAAATGAACCCCGAACTTCACTGACGCCTTGCGCTGTGACGCGTGCCCAATATCAACAACAACGCGCAAACCAGGTGTCGACTTATTGATTTCAAAGGAGATATTTTCGCCTACGCCTGCCCGTCCTTCCTTGTGTCAGCAAAAAGAGAACAACATCAATGAACACCGTGGGATCTGATGGCAACCTTGCACAAGGTTTCAAGCCACGTCATGTAACGATGCTGTCCATCGCGGGCATCATCGGTGCCGGACTATTCGTCGGCTCCGGGCACGCCATCGCGGCGGCCGGGCCAGCCACCATTGTTTCTTACTTCGTGGCCGGGACCCTGGTGGTGCTGGTCATGCGCATGCTCGGCGAAATGGCCGTCGCGCACCCTGACACTGGCTCGTTCTCCACCTATGCCGACCAGGCCATTGGCCGTTGGGCCGGCTATACCATCGGCTGGCTGTACTGGTGGTTCTGGGTATTGGTGATCCCTATTGAAGCACTGGCCGCAGGGCATGTGCTCAATGCCTGGTTCCCGCAGGTGGACAGCTGGATCTTCGCCCTGGCCTCGGTGCTGCTGCTGGCATGCACCAACCTGTTCAGCGTGGCCAAGTACGGTGAGTTCGAGTTCTGGTTCGCCATCCTCAAAGTCACGGCGATTCTCTGCTTCATCGGCGTGGGCTTTGCGGCCCTGATGGGCTGGCTGCCAAACCGCGAAGTCAGCGGGCTGAGCGGGTTGATGAAAGACTACGGCGGCTTCACGCCGAACGGCTGGTCTGCCGTGATCGGTGCCTTCATCACCGTGATGTTCAGTTTCATCGGCACCGAGGCGGTGACCATCGCCGCGTCCGAATCCAGCGACCCGTCGCGCAATATCGCCAAGGCCACGCGCTCGGTGATCTGGCGCATCAGCACCTTCTACATCCTGTCGATCTTCGTGATCATCTCGATCGTGCCGTGGAACGACCCGCAGTTGGCGGTGGTGGGTTCGTACCAGCGCGCGCTGGAAATCATGAACATTCCCAACGCGGCCTTCATGGTCGACCTGGTGGTGCTGGTGGCGGTGACCAGCTGCATGAACTCGTCGATCTACATCGCCTCGCGGATGATGTATTCGCTGGCCAAGCGCGGCGACGCACCGGCCTTCCTCAACAAGACCTCCAAGGTTGGCGTACCACGCGCCGCCGTGTTCGGCAGCACCCTGATCGGCGCGGCCATCGCCATCCTCAACTACTTTGCGCCCAAAGGTGTGTTCGAGTTCCTGCTGGCCAGCTCCGGGGCCATCGCATTGCTGGTGTACATGGTCATCGCCATCTCCCAGCTGCGCATGCGCCGCCGCCTGGAGCGCGAGAACGCCGAGCTGAAGTTCCGCATGTGGCTGTTCCCGTGGCTGACCTGGGCGGTGATCGTGTTCATTGCCGGCGCGCTGGCGGTGATGATGTACACGCCGGAGCACCGCGTGGAAGTGAGTTCGACGTTGGGGCTGGCGATCTTCATTTCCTTCCTTGGGATTGTCACTTCGCGCGGCCATGCGCAGCAGCCCGCAGGCGCCCGCTCGCTGGGTTGACCCTGTCCTGCGCGGCAACCACGACGGCCATTTTGTGGCCGTCGTGGGCTTCATCGGCGTGATATATCCGTGCCATCACTTTTTTCGTACACTCCGGCGACATCAGCTCGCAAGGGAGTGTGCAACATGTGTCGTAGGATTCGACTGGCTCTGGCTTTGAGTATGTTGCACCTGCCGCTGGCGCTGGCCAGTGAAGCGCCAGGCGACCCGCTGTTGGAGGCGCCAGTTGCCGGGCAGGCCGGCAGCGAGCACAACGCCCGCGGCGTGCTGCGTGCCCGTGACCAGGCGGTGCTGGCCAGTGAACTGGCCGGGCGTATCGTCGAGATGCCTTACGCCGACGGCGAAGACTTCAAAAAGGGCAGCACCCTCGCGCGTTTTGACTGTTCGGCCTACCAGGCCCAGCTCAATGCCGCTCAGGCGGCGGTGCGCGCCAGCCGCGAAGAGCTCAACCACAACCGCCAATTGGCTGCGCTGAAATCGGTCGGCCAGTTCGAGGTGTCGCTGGCCGAGGCCAAGCAGGCCCAGGCCCAGGCCGAAGCGCAGGTCTATCAAGTGCAGGTAAAGCGTTGTGTGGTCACGGCCCCGTTCGATGGGCGCGTGGTGCAACGCCGTGCCCAGCCCCATGAAAGCGTTGCCAACGGCGCGCCGCTGCTGGAGGTGGTGGATAACCGCTCGCTGGAAATCCAGCTGCTGGTGCCGTCGCGCTGGCTGGCGCGGCTCAAGCCTGGGCAGAGCTTCCAGTTCACCCCCGATGAAACCGGCCAGCCGCTGGGGGCCAAGGTCAAGCGGGTGGGCGCGCGCATCGATGAAGGCAGCCAGACACTGCTATTGATCGGCGAACTCCCCAGTGACGCCCGCGGCCTGTTGGCGGGCATGAGCGGCACGGCCAACTTTGCGCAACAGCCATGACCGCCGCAGCCCATGGCACCGTTGAGCGTGCCTTCGCGTTGTTTCTGGGGCTGCAGCGCCAGGCGCGCCAGGCCGCCAGCAGCGAACAGCTGGCCTATGCGATGGTCAACGACGGCTTGGCGCTGTTCGGTTTTCGTCATGCCGCGTTACTGATCACCGGCAAAGTGCAGGCGCTGACTGGCATCAGCGTGGTGGAAGCCAACGCGCCGTTCGTGGCCTTTGTCGAGCGTGCCGCAGGCCAGCTGCAGGCAGCGGGTGTCGCGGGCAAGGCTGGTGCGGTCGAGCCGAGCCTGCTGGACGCCCAGACGCTCGCCGACTGGCAGGCATTGTCGGCAGGGCAGGCTTTCTGGCTGCCGTTGCTCAGCCGCAAGGGTGAAGCCTTTGGTGGGCTGTGGTTGGCGCGCGAGCAGGCGTTCAATGCCGCCGAACAGGCCTTGCTGGTGCAGTTGGGGGAAACCTACGCGCATGCCTGGCAGGCGCTGAACCCGGTACGCCCCTGGCGCCTGCGCTGGCCACGGCGGCGCTTGCTGGCGGTGCTGGCGGCCGCGTTGCTGCTACTGTTGCTGCCGGTGCGCCAGTCGGTGCTGGCGCCGGCTGAAGTGGTGCCGCGCGGCGGCTGGGTGGTGGCGGCGCCGCTGGATGGGGTGGTGGCCGAATTCCTGGTCAAGCCCAACCAGACCGTGGCGGCAGGCGACCTGCTGGTGCGCTTCGAGGCCACCACCCTCAAGGCTCAGGCCGATGTCGCCGCGCGAGCCCTGGGCGTGGCCGAGGCCGAACTCAAGGCCAGTACCCAGCGCGCCTTTACCGATGCCGACTCCAGTGCGCGCCTCGACCTGCTGGCCGCGCGCGTCGAGCAGAAGCGCGCCGAGCTCGATTACGCCCGGCAACTGCTGGCGCGCAGCGAGATCCGCGCCGAACGGAGCGGCATTGCGGTGTTCGCCGATGCCGAGCGCTGGACCGGCAAGCCGGTGCAGACCGGTGAGCGGCTGATGCAACTGGCTGACCCGGCGCAGGCCGAACTGCGCCTGGAGTTGCCGGTCGGCGATGCCATCGCCCTGCAACCAGGGGCCGAGGTGGCGCTGTTCCTCGACAGCGACCCGCTGCACCGGCATGTAGCGCAACTTGAACGCGCCGCCTACGAAGCCCAGGCCAGCACTGCCGGGCAGCTGGCCTACCGGTTGGATGCGGCGTTCGTCGGCGGCCCGCCGCGCATTGGGCTGCGCGGCACCGCCAAGTTGTATGGCGAGCGCGCGCCGTTGGCCTATTACCTGCTGCGCCGGCCTTTGGCGGCCGTGCGTCAAGGGTTGGGCCTGTGATGCTGCCGGCACTGCGCGCGGACCTGCAGCTGTCACCGGCGGCCCCGGCACTGGACGGCGCCCCGCAATGGACCCTGGCCGACCCCTTGCGCGGGCGTTATTTCAAGCTCGGCGCGGCAGCGGTGCGCTTGCTTCGCCACTGGTCGCTGGGCGAGCCGCAGCAGGTGCTGGCGGCAGCCAATGGCGAGCCTGGCGCGCCACTGGATGCGGCGTCGGTGGAGGACCTGCTGGCCTTTCTTGGCCATCACGACCTGCTTACCGGCGAAGACCCTCAGCAGCGCCAGAGCTATGCCGTGAAGGCAGGCGCCAGCCGCCAGGGGCTGTGGCAGAAAGCCTTGCACCAGTACCTGTTCTTTCGCATCCCGCTGTGGCGCCCGGACGCTTTTCTCAACCGCACCTGGCCACTGCTCGAGCGCCATGGCGGCCGGCTGCTGCGCGTCGGCCTGCCGCTGCTGTTGGTGCTGGGCGTGTTTCTGGTGATGCGCGACTGGTCGCGTTTCATTGCCACCTTCCCGCATTTGTTCAGCCTCGGCGGCATGCTCGCCTTCGGCATGGCCCTGGGCTTTGCCAAGCTCTGCCACGAGTTCGGCCATGCCTACATGGCCAAGCGCGCTGGCTGCCGGGTGCAGAGCATGGGCCTGGCGTTCATGGTGCTGCTGCCGATGTTCTACACCGATGTCAGCGATGCCTGGCGCGTCAGTGACCGGCGCTCGCGGCTGCTGATCGATGCCGGTGGCGTGTTCGCCGAGCTGGTGCTGGCGGTGCTGGCATTGCTGGCCTGGTCGCTGCTGCCCGACGGGCCGCTGCGCACCGCAGCGTTCATGCTGGCCAGCGCCACCTGGATCACCACCTTGCTGGTCAACCTCAACCCGTTCATGCGCTTTGACGGGTATTTCCTGATCAGTGACCTGTGGGGCGTGGAAAACCTCCAGCAACGCGCCTTTGCACTGTGCCGCTGGCGCCTGCGCGAAGCGTTGTTCGGCTATGGCGAGGCGGTGCCCGAACCATGGTCGCCGGTCATGCGACGGCGCTTGCTGGTGTGGGGCTATGGCGCGTGGGTCTGGCGGGCGGTGCTGTTTTTCGGTATCGCCCTGGCGGTGTATCACCTGTTCTTCAAGGTGCTGGGGATATTCCTCATGCTGGTGGAGCTGGTGTGGTTCATCGGCCTGCCGGTCTGGAAGGAAACGCAGCAGTGGTGGCAACGCCGTGGCCAGGCCCAGCCGCGCAAGGCCCTGCGGGTTGGCCTGGGGTTGCTGCTGTTGCTGGCGCTGCTGGCCGTGCCTTGGCGCGGCGCGGTGGAGGTACCGGCGATGCTCGAGGCGTCGCGGGTGAGTGCCTTGCATGCACCGGTAGCGGCGCGCGTGAAGCAGCTGCAGGTGCGCGATGGCCAAGCGGTTGCTAAGGGCCAGTTGCTGCTGGAGCTGGAATCGCCCGACCTGGACTCGCGCCAGGCCATCGTGCGCCGCGAAATCGAGATTCTGCAGTTGCTGCTGCGTCGCCAGTCCGGTCGCAGCGCCACCGCCAGCGACGCCGGGGTGATCGAGCAGCAACTGGCCGAGGCGCTGGCCGAGTACCGTGGCCTGGCCGCGCAGCGTGAACGCCTGCTACTGCGTGCACCGCGCGCCGGGGTGTGGCGCGACATGCCGCGGGACCTGCTGGCGGGGCAGTGGGTCAACCCTGCGCAGGCGTTGGGCCGGGTGGTCGAGCCGGGGTTGCGCCTGCGCGGTTACCTGGCCGAGGCCGACCTGTGGCGCGTTGCGGCCGGCAGTGAAGGGCGCTTCATCGCCGATGACCCGGCGCGGGGCGCCTTGCCGGTGCGCGTGGAGCAGGTGGATGCCACGGGTGTGGCGGCGCTGGAGCTGGAGGCACTGGCCTCTGACCGCCATGGCCCGGTGGCCGTGCGCCGCGACGGGCAGCAGCGTGCCCAGCCACTGCAGGCACAGTATGGCGTACGCCTGAGCCCGCTGGCCGATGTGGCCGACGTGGCCCAGCCGTTGCGTGGGGTGGTGGTGCTCGACGGTGCCCGCGAGTCGTTGCTGGGGGCCGCCTGGCGGCGGTTGGCGGCACTGGGTGTACGTGAGAGCGGTTTCTAGAGCGAATCAATTGCAAGGAGCAGCCATGATCGATTTCACGCTGCCGCTGTGTGCCCGATTGCCCTTGGCCATTGACCTGCCGGCGTTGCTGCAGGCCCTGGCACGGGTGGACGCAGGCGCCTGGCAGGCACATTTCAACCGCGGTTACCACGAGGGCGACTGGAGCGGGGTGGCGCTGGTCAGTGCCGAAGATGCGCCCGTGCCGTTGGCGCCTGGCCAGGGCGCGCCACGGCAATTGGGCTGGTGGCAACAAGAGGCGGCGTGGCAGGCCGTACTGGCACCGTTTGGCGCAGCGCTGCAGGCCGCGCGCCTGCTGCGCCTGGGCGAGGGGGCACGGATCCATGAGCACCGCGACCCGGACCTGGGCCGCCCCGGCGGCTGCCTGCGCCTGCACATGCCGCTGCTGAGCCCTCCCGGCGTGGAGTTTCTGGTCGACGGCCTGCAAGTGCCCATGTGCACTGGCGAGTGTTGGTTCATCGACCTGTCGCGGCCGCACCGGGTGAGCAACTCGGGCCCCGGCGAGCGCATCCACCTGGTGCTCGACTGCCTGGCCGACCCTTGGCTGCTGGGCTTGATCGAGGGCGGCCTGAAGCAAACACCGGTATTGCAACCGGGCAGAGCAGGGCTGGCCTTCGAACGTTTTCGTGAGCGCGTGGCGAACGAACCGGCTTTGGCCGCGCCCCTGCAGGTACTGGAAAACGCCCAGGACTTCGTCGCCGAAGCCGTGCGCCTGGGCGCCGCGCAAGGCTTTGTTTTTACCGCGGCAGAAGTCCTCAGCGCCATGCGTGAGGGCAAGCAGGCATGGAGCAATCAATGGCGAGTGTGAACAACGCGGCGAACTTTGACGGTTGGCTGCCCATCCGCCTCTGGCGTGGCGATGCCGGCTGGCGGGTGGACTGGTGCTGGTTCGGCGAGCGGCGCCTGACCCTGCCGTTCTTTCGTGACGATGTCGACCGGGCGCTGCGGCTGCCGTTCAACCAGGCCATGCGCCGCGACAGCGATATCCAGGCGCTGCTCGACTGGCAGGCGCGCAGCCCGGGCCTGGCGCCCACGGCACTGGTGTTCCACGCCTCGCGCTGTGGCTCGACGCTGCTGGCCCAGCTGCTCGCCAGCCAGGCGCACAACATCGTGCTGTCCGAGCCGCCACCGCTGGACAACCTGTTGCGTGCCTCGCGCCATGACCCGGCCGCCGCTACCTGGCAGGCCGATGGCGTGCGCGCACTGCTCTCGGCCTATGGCCAGCGGCGCCAGGGCGCTGAGCGGCAGTTGGTGATCAAGCTCGATGCCTGGAACATCTTCGAGGCGCCGGTGTTGGCGGGGTTGTATCCCGACGTACCACGCCTGTTCCTTTACCGCGACCCGCTGGAAATCGTCGTTTCGCAACTGCGTCAGGCGGGGATGCACCGGGTGCCGGGCCTGCTGGGGCCCACCGGGCTCGATGCGCTGCTGGGCGACGCACAGGCCATGGGCCCGGTGCAATACACCTGCCGCATAATCGGCGAAATCCTCGCCGCTGGCCTGGCAATGTGCGAGCAGCATGGCGGTATCGCGGTGAACTACAGCGAACTGCCTGATGCGGTGTGGGGGCGCCTTGGCCCACTGTTCGGCATAAAGCCAGGCGATGTGGCAGGTTTGCAGGCGGTCGCCGCCTTCGACGCCAAACAGCCGGCCATGAACTTCAGCCATGACAGCCAGCGCAAGCGCGACGAAGCCACTGATCAAGTACGTGCAGAAGTGGCCCGATGGGCGCTTGAACCCTATAAAGCGTTGCAATCCATACGCTTGCGAAGCCTGTAGAACCGGGCGTCAAAAGACCTGAAACAGTTGTTTGAGAAAAAAGCGTCCAGAGCCCTTTGCGGTAATGGCTATATGCCTTGTTGTTCGGCTACGCTCAACGCCATCGTGCAGGACAATTCACATGGATGTGCGCCCCTCACCATGGGGTAACTACAGCAGGGAAGCGTGGCCCGATGTCGACTTCCGAGGTGCTTCTCCGTCCCATGGTGGACGCCGACCAGGCGTTCCTGCGTGCCTTGTACGGCACCACCCGGGCTGCTGAAATAGCCACGCTTGCGTGGGATGCTGCCGTGATCGAGCTTTTTCTCGACCAGCAGCATCACGCCCAGCACGCCCATTACCAGGCGCAATTCCCCGACGCCTGCTTTTCCATCATCGAAACGCCCAACGAACGCATTGGCCGTGCCTACCTGCACTGGGCCGACCAGCACCTGCACATCATCGACATGGCTTTGTTGCCCGCCTGGCAAGGCCGGGGTATCGGCACCCGGCTGGTACAGCAATGGCTGGCACAGGCCGACCGCCAGGGGCTGAGCGCTGGCTTGCATGTGACCGCGCATAACCCGGCGTTGCGGCTGTACCAGCGCAGCGGCTTTGAAGTCGTTGATGACAACGGCTTGTACCTGAAGATGCATCGCCCCTGAACCCACTTTCGCGGGCCATTCGGCCTGCCTTGCAGGTAGTAAAAGGAGAGCAGTAAATGGATCCGTTTGTCGGTGAGATCAGAATGTTCGCGGGTACCTACGCACCGCGCGGCTGGGCATTTTGCCAAGGCCAGTTGTTGAACGTCAGCTCCAACGCTGCACTGTTTTCGCTGCTTGGGACCCAGTACGGCGGCAATGGCCAGACCACTTTCGGCCTGCCGGACCTGCGCGGGCGAGCGGCGATCGGTATAGGGGGCGGGGGGGCATTGCCACCTGTGGTGCAGGGCCAGGTCGGCGGCACCAACGCGGTCACGCTGACGTCGTCGAATGTGCCGGCGCAGCAGGTGACGATCCCTGCCCAGAACCTGTCGGTGGCCATACCGGCGGTCGAAGGCGATGCCAATGCCCCGGCACCTTCGTCGGCCAACGTGCTGGCCAAGCCTTTTGACAGCACCGGTTCAGGGGCGGCGGCGGATATCTACTCCAGTACGGCCGCCAACACCAACCTGAAACCGTTCAACGTCACGGTGCCCCAGCAGAACGTCGTCGTGGGCGGCGCCCCGCAGCCGTTCTCTGTGCAGAACCCCTATCTGGGCATGAACTTCATCATTGCCCTGGAAGGTGTCTACCCGAGCCGCAACTGAGGCCGGGCGGGTATTGCTGTACACCGCGGGGGGGCATGTCGGCTCCCCGCGGTGCGTTCAGGATTCAAGACAAGGACGCGCCGCCACCCGGCGCAGTTGCAGGATCAACCAGCCCAGGGCTGAACGAGGTCGACATGGCATTCTGGAATCGAAACAAGCAGAACGAAAAAACCAGCGTGTCCGTGAGCCGGCCAAGCCTGATCCAGGCCCTGGAACCCCGCATGATGTTCGACGCCTCGGTGGCCGTGGTTGCCGACCAGGCGGCCCAGGCAGCGGAGGCAGCGGCTGCCGCGACCGCCACCAGCAAGGACACCGCCACCGCCAACGATGCGGCCAGCACCCAGGACAGCGCGAGCCACGAGAGCGCCCAGGAAGCTGCGCCCGCGACGGCGCCGGCGACCACGGCGTCGGGAAGCCACGAGGTGGTGTTCATCGACTCCGCCGTCAGCGACTACCAGAAACTCATCGCCGGCCTGCCCGAAGGGGTCGAGGTGGTGGTGCTGGAGAACGGCAAGGACGGCTTCAAGCAGATTGCTGACTATCTGCAGGGCCGCAACGATGTGACCTCCATCGATATCATCAGCCATGGTGACAGCGGCTACGTGTACCTGGCCGGCAACGCTATCTGGGCCAACCAGCTGGCCAGCCATGCCGCCGACCTGGCGCGCATCGGCGCCAGCCTGGCCGAAGGCGGCGATATCCGCTTCTTCGCCTGCAGCACGGGTGCCGGCAGCGACGGCCAGGTGTTCGTCGACGAGGTGGCGCGGCTCAGCGGCGCCGATGTGGGCGCCTCCTCCGACGCCACCGGCAACCGCGCTGGCGAGGACTGGGCGCTGGAAACCGTGTCCGGGGTGGTGGCCAGCGGTGTGGGTGTGCAGCGTGGCGACCTGTCGGCGTTCACCACCTCGCTGGCGACTATTACCGTCACCGACACCGATGCGTCCTCCACCGTGGCCGGCAACGGCAAGGTGTCGCTGGCCGAGGCGATCCAGGCGGCCAACACCGACACCTCGGTGGACGGTTCCGCTGCCGGCAGCGGCAGCGACATCATCGTCTTCCACCAGTCGCTCAAGGGAGCGACCATCACCTGGTCCACCTCCGCAGCGCTGCTGGTAACCAGCAACATCACCATCAATGGCGATGTGGATGGTGATGGCCAGGGCGACATCATTCTCAGTGGTGACGTCAACAACAACGGTGTGCGCGATGCGATCGAGGCGTCGGGGCTGCAGAGCAACAGCGGTGGCGTGCTGACCGTGCGCAACCTCGATTTCCGTTATTTCTCGGGCAACCTCACCGGTGGCGCGATCCGCGCCAACAGCGGTTCGATCACCGTCCTGGATTCCAATTTCGAAAGCAACTCAGGCGCCGTGATCAACTCGGCGACCACTCCAGGCTCGACGGTGGTCGTACGCAATACGACCCTCCACGACAACAGTGCGAGCATAGTGGGCGGCACCGCCATGGCATCGTTGGTACGCCTGGGCGGTGCCAACAACCATGTGCTGGAAAACGTGGCGATCTACAACAACACCGGTTCCTATGGTGCCACCGGCACCGTCGCCGCAGGCGCTGTGATCGTGCTGAGCAACACGGGCGGTTCGGTGAGCATCGTCAATAGCACCATTGCCAACAATGTGTTCCTCAACACCAGCACCGGCAGCATCACCTCGGCCGGGCTGGGATGGGCCAGCGGCCAGGCCGGCACGGTGACGGTGCAAAACTCCATTCTCACTGGCAACACGGTGAACGGCGTCGCGGCCGATGCCGCCACAGGCAGCAGTTACACCAGCATCACCAACCTGATCGGCACCACGGTCAACTTCGTCAATGCCGCCGGCGGCGACTATCGCCTGGCCACCACCGCGACCAACGCCATCGACCAGGGCACCACGTCCGGCGCCCCCACCAAAGACCTGCGCGGCTTCGACCGGCCGCGTGGCGGCGGCGTCGACATCGGCGCCTACGAGGTGCTGTACGTGGCACCGCCGGTGGTCGACCTGGACACCGGCACCGGCGGCAACGACAGCAGCGTCAACTTCAGCGGCACGCCAGTGGCCATCGTGCCGAACATCACGCTTACCCAGACCGACGGCGATACCCAGGTCAGCGGCGCGACCCTGAGCCTGGGCGGCGTGGTCGACGGCGCCAACGAGACGTTGTCGCTGAGCAGTGCGCAGCTTGCCCTGGCGGCGACCTATGGCATCACCGTGACCGGCTCGGGCAGCACGGTGCTGGCCCTGAGCGGCGTTGCCACGCTGGCCCAGTATCGGGCGATCCTCGCCTCGGTCACCTATGGCAACGCGTCGGCCACCTACACCAGCGGCACCCGCAGCGTGACGGTCAGCGTCAACGATGACATGGGCAGCACCACCCGCACGGCGTTGGTGGTGGTGCAGCCGCTCAATGCTTTGCCAGTGATAGGCAACCTCAACGGCGACAGCATGACCTTCACCCAGGGCAGCGGTGCGGTGCTGATCGATGCGGGCGGCAATGCCACCGTCAGCGACAGCGACTCGGCCGACTTTGCCGGTGGCAACCTGACCGCCTCGGTCAGCGCCAATGGCGTAGGCAGCGAAGATACCCTGGGCATCCGCAACCAGGGCACCGGCGCCGGGCAGATCAGCGTCAGCGGCAACACGGTCAGCTACGGTGGCTTGGCCATCGGTACGGTGGCCGGTGGCACGGGTGGCGCCAACCTGGTGGTGACGTTCAACGCCAACGCCACGGCGGCGGCGGTACAGGCGCTGGTGCGCAACCTCACCTACGACAACAGTAATACCGGCAACGGCATCGGCCAGGCCAGCCGCTCGATTTCGCTGACCGTCAACGACGGCGACGGCGGTACTTCCATTGCGGCCACGGTGCAGGTGGCGATCCGCGAGACGGTACCGCCAACGGCCACCATCACCCTCAGCGATACCGCGCTTAGGGTCGGTGAGACGTCGACCGTAACCATCACTTTCAGCGAGGCGGTGACCGGCTTCAGCAATGCCGACCTCACGGTGGCTGGTGGCACCTTGTCTGCGGTTAGCAGCAGCGATGGCGGCGTCACCTGGACCGCCACCTTCACCCCGGCCGCTGGCACCACCGTCGCCAGTTCGGTGATCACCCTGAACAATACTGGCGTCTTCGACCTGGCGGGCAACGCCGGTAGCGGCGTCACGCTGTCGCCCAGCTTCAGCATCGACACCCAGCGTCCCACGGCAACCATCGTGGTCGCCGACAGCGCCTTGAGCATCGGTGAAACCAGCCTGGTGACCATCACCTTCAACGAAGCGGTGACAGGGTTCACCAACGCCGACCTGACCATCGCCAACGGCACCCTGAGCGCGGTGAGCAGCAGCGACGGTGGCATTACCTGGACCGCGACCTTCACGCCCAGCAGCAATGTCGTCGATGCCACCAACCTGATCTCCCTGGACAATACCGGGGTGGTCGATATCGCTGGCAACGCCGGCACCGGCACCACTAATTCGAACAACTACAGCATCGATACCGTGCGCCCGACTGCCACCATCGTCGTCGCCGATTCCTCCCTGCGCATCGGCGAAACGTCGCAGGTGACCATCACCTTCAGCGAGGCGGTCACAGGCCTGACCCTGGCCGACCTGAGTGTGGCCAATGGTGTTTTGAGCAGTTTGAGCAGCGGGGACGGCGGCATCACCTGGACCGCGACGTTCACTCCGACCAGCAGCATCACCGATGCCACCAACCTGATCACCTTGGACAACACCGGGGTGACCGATGGCGCCGGCAACACTGGCAGTGGCACCACCACTTCGAACAACTACAGCATCGACACCGTGCGCCCGACCGCGACCGTCGTGGTGGCCAACAGCAACCTGGCCATCGGCCAGACGTCGCTGGTGACCGTCACCTTCAGCGAGGCAGTGGCCGGGTTCACCAATGCCGACCTGACCGTGGCCAATGGCACCTTGAGTGCGGTGTCCAGCAGCGACGGCGGGGTCACCTGGACGGCGACTTTCACGCCAACCAGCAACATCACCGACACCAGCAACCTGATCACCCTGGACAACACCGGCGTGACGGACCAGGCCGGCAACGCCGGCAGCGGTACCACCGACTCGAACAACTACGCGATCGACACCCAGCGCCCGACCGCCACCCTCGTGTTGGCCGACAGCAACCTGACGGTGGGCGAGACCACCACGCTGACCGTCACCTTCAGCGAGGCAGTGAGCGGTTTCACCCTGGCCGACCTGACGGTGCAGAACGGCACCCTGAGCGGGCTGTACAGCAGCGACGGCGGGGTCACCTGGACGGCCACCTTCACCCCGTCGATCAACGTGCAGGCCCCCACCAACTTCATCAGCCTGAGCAACGCCGGGGTGGCCGACCTGGCCGGCAACGCGGGCAGCGGCAGCACCTTTTCCAACAACTACACGGTCAACACCCTGCAACCCACAGCGACGATCGTGATGAGCGACTCGGCCCTGCGCATCGGCGAGACCAGCCTGGTGACCTTCACCTTCAGTGAGGCGGTGATCGGCTTCACCAATGCCGACCTGACCATCGCCAACGGGACCCTGAGCATGCTCTCCAGCAGCGATGGCGGGATCACCTGGACAGCCACCTTTACCCCGACCAGCAACGTCACCGACACCACCAACCTGATCACCCTCGACAACAGCGGCGTAGTTGGCGTGAACAGCGGCAACGCCGGGTTCGGCACTACCAGTTCGAACAACTACGCCATCGACACCGCGCGCCCGACTGCGACCATCGTGGTCGCCGACAGCAACCTGGGCGTCGGCCAGACATCGCTGGTGACCTTCACCTTCAGCGAAGCGGTCACCGGCTTCAGCAATGCCGACCTGACCGTGGCCAACGGCACCTTGAGCGCGGTGTCCAGCAGCGACGGCGGCATCACCTGGACGGCAACGTTTACGCCGACCAGCAACCTTACCGACACCACAAACCTGATCACCCTCGACAATACCGGCGTTGCCGACCTGGCCGGCAACGCCGGCAGCGGCACCACCGACTCGAACAACTACGCCATCGACAGCCAGCGCCCTACGGCCACCATCGTGATGACCGACAGCAACCTGACCGCCGGCGAGACCAGCCTGGTGACCATCACTTTCAGCGAGGCGGTGACCGGCTTCACCAATGACGACCTGAGCGTGGCCAATGGCACCTTGAGCGCCGTCTCCAGCAGCGATGGCGGCATCACCTGGACCGCGATCCTCACGCCGTACGCGGGCGTGCAGGATGCAACCAACCTGATCGTCCTGAACAACACCGGCATCACCGACCTGGCGGGCAACAGCGGCACCGGTACGACCAGCTCGGCCAACTACAGCATCGACACGGTCGTGCCCACGGCAACCGTCATCGTTGCCGACAACACGCTGCGAATCGGTGAAACGTCGCTGGTGATCATCACCTTCAGCGAGGCCGTGACGGGCTTCACCAACGCCGACCTGAGCGTGGCCAACGGCACCCTCAGTGCGGTCTCCAGCAGCGACGGTGGCATCACCTGGGTCGCCACCTTCACGCCTACCAGCAACATCACCGATACCACCAACCTGATCACCCTCAACAACACCGGCGTGACCAACCTGGGTGGCAACGCGGGGGTCGGCAGCACCGATTCGAACAACTATGCCATCGACACCCAGCGCCCGACGGCGACCATCGTGGTGGCCGACAACCAACTGGCGGTTGGCCAAACCAGCACGGTGACCATTACCTTCAGCGAAGCGGTGACGGGCTTCACCCTGGCCGACCTGACCGTGGCCAACGGCACCCTCAGCGGGCTTTCCAGCAGCGACGGCGGCATCACCTGGACCGCCACCTTGACGCCCACCGCCGGCATCACTGACACCAGCAACCTGATCACCCTGGACAACACCGGCGTGACGGACCTTGCGGGCAACGCAGGCTCCGGCAGCACCGACTCGAACAATTACGCCATCGACAGCCAGCGCCCGACCGCCACCCTGGTGATGGCCGACAATGACCTGCGCGCCGGCGAGAGCACCACGGTGACCATCACCTTCAGCGAGGCGGTAACCGGCTTCAGCAATGCCGACCTGACCGTCGCCAATGGCACCTTGAGCAACGTGACCAGCAGCGACGGCGGCATCACCTGGACGGCCACCTTCACCCCAACCGCCGGTGTGCAGGGCGCCAGTAACCTGATCACGCTCAACAACAGCGGTGTCTCGGACCTGGCCGGCAACGCCGGCTCCGGCACCACCTCGTCGGCCAACTACACGATCAACACCGTTATCCCCACGGCAACCCTGGTGGTTGCCGACAATGCCTTGCGGGCGGGCGAAACGACCACGGTGACCATCACCTTCAGCGAAGCGATCAGCGGCTTCACCCTGGCCGACTTGAGCGTGGCCAATGGCGTGCTCAGCAACCTGGCCAGCGCCGATGGCGGCATCACCTGGACCGCGACCCTGACCCCCGCCAGCAATGTCCAGGACACCAGCAACCTGGTCACCCTGGACAACAGCGGTGTGGTGGGCGCGAGTTCCGGCAATGCCGGGGTCGGTAGCAGCGACTCCAACAACTACGCCATCGACACACGCGTCCCCAGCGTGACCAGTGTCGGCGGCCCTGTGGGTGTCTCGTATAACGCCGGCGACGCCTTGGTGTTCGTGGTCACCGCCAGCGAAGCCGTGCAGGTCAATGGCACGCCGCGCTTGCTGCTGGATATCGGCGGGCGCACGGTGTTCGCCGAGCTGATGGCCGGTGCCGGCACCCCGACCTTGGTGTTCCGGTACATCGTCCAGGCTGGTGACAACGACAGCGACGGCATCCACGTGACCGGCCTGTCGGCCAATGGCGGGGCCTTGCGCGATGCCCAGGGCAACGCCATGGACCTGACCTTGAAGGGCGTCGCCGACACCAGCCAGGTGCTGGTCGACACCCAGGCGCCCACGGCGGTTGGCATCGTCACCGTCGACCCATCGCCGAGCAACGCACAGAGCGTGCGCTTCACCGTCACCTTCAGTGAGCGCGTCAATGGCGTGGACTTGTCCGATTTCAGCCTGGTCAGCAGCGGCACCGCCAGCGCCACGCTCAGCGGCCTGCGCCGGGTGAGTGACGGGGTGTACGAAATCACCGCCAGCGGCGTCAGTGGCACTGGCACGCTGGGCTTGAGCCTCAACGCCAATGGCACTGCGATCAGCGACGTGGCGGGCAACCTGCTGACCGGTGGCCTGACTGGCGCGGCATACAGCATCGACCGCGACGTGCCCACGGTGAGCAGCGTCAGCGTGCCGGTCGGTGTGCCGTACGGCGCCGGCGATACCCTGACCTTTGTGGTCAACACCAGCGAAGCGGTGATCGTCGACGGCACTCCGAGGCTGGCGCTGGATGTTGGCGGGCGTACCGTGTTCGCCGATTTCGTCGCCGGGTCCGGCACGCCGACGCTGGTGTTCCAGTACCGTATCCAGGCCGGCGACAACGATGCCGACGGCATCCAGGTGGTGGGGCTGGCGGCCAATGGCGCGACCTTGCACGACGCTGCGGGCAATGCCTTGAACCCAGGGCTGACGGCGGTTGGCGACAGCGCAGGGATTATCGTCGACACCCGTTTGCCGAGTGTCGAATCGATCGTCCCGACACCGGTCACCGGCAGCGGTAACCAGGCGTTCACGGTGACCTTCAGTGAGGATGTTCGCGGCGTCGATTTGAGCGACTTCCAGCTGGTATCGACCGGCAACGCCACCGGCACCCTGCAATCGCTGGTGCAGATCGACAGCCGTACCTGGCAGGTGAATGTCGCCGGCGTGGCCGGTAGCGGCAGCCTGGCATTGGCCTTGAAGGCCAGCGGCACCGGTATCAACGACGCAGCGGGCAATGTGCTGGAAGGCGGCTTCGTCGGCCAGGGCAGGGCGTTGCAGTCCAGCGACGGCGACCCGCAGTTCCGCGCCTATCCGGCCACGCCACCAGGCTTGGCCAACCAGCCGCTGCCGGCGTTGGTAGCGCCGGCACCCCTGCTCGCACCTTTGCAGTCGCCGCTGCTGCCGGTACCGCTGTTCGAGGCGCCGAGCGTCGGTGGCGGCCTGCCGCCGCTGGGGAACATCTTCATTCGCGATGGCGCCTTGGCCCCCAGCTACCTGGCCCAGGTGTTCGCCGGCCAGCAGGGCGGCTTCGGCATCGGCAATGGCTCCGGTGCGGGCTTCCTCGGCTTTGGCGGTGGCGATGCCAGCGTGTTTGGCGCCAGCAGCCTGGCCAATATTTTCGACAAGTCGCTGCCGGACGACGGCGGCCAGTACGAGCTGAGCGGTGGCAAACCTTGGCGCCAGGGCGGTGAAGGCCTGTCTGGGGCGCCGACGCTGGGCCAGCAGTTGCAGGCCTTCAAGGACGGCGAGCAACGTCAGGTCCGCGACCTGGCGCTAGCGCTTGGGCAGATCGAAACACCCGTGCCCGAGGCGTGAGCCAGCGGCACTGCGGCTAACAACACAATGGACATCAAAAAGCAGTACCAGGGGGCGGTGGGGATGAGCAGAGCATCAAGGATATTTGCGATCAGCATGTTGGCACTGGCGGTGACCGGTTGTGCGGTCAAGACCCAGCCGATCGAGCGCAGCGTCAGCGAACAGCGCGCGCGCGACGATCTGGCCAGCATGTTCAAGGGCCAGGAGGCACTGCAAGGTCCGCTGACCCTGCACCAGGCAATGGCACGTGCGGTGAAGTACAACCTGGAGGCGCGGCTGAAGGTGATGGAAGAAGCCTTGGCGCAGCGCCAGGTGGACCTGGCCACCTTCGACATGCTGCCACGCATGGCCATGTCGGCAGGCTATGCCGGGCGTAGCAACGTCAGTGCCGCCAGCAGCCGCAGCGTGTTGACCAACACCCAGTCGTTGGAGCCGTCGACCTCCCAGGACCGCGACCGCGATGTCGCCGACCTGACCATGGTGTGGAACGTGCTGGACTTCGGCGTCAGCTATGTCAGCGCCAAGCAGCAGGGCGACCAGCGCCTGATCGTGCAGGAGCGCCGGCGCAAGGTGGTGCAGACCATCATCCAGGACGTGCGCTCGGCCTACTGGCGCGCGGTCGCGGCGGAGCGCCTGCTCAAGCAGATCGACGCGCTGATGGTGCGGGTCGAGCAGGCCCGCGACAACAGCCAGCGCCTGGGTGAGCAGCGCATCGGCGACCAGATCCAGGCGCTGAACTACCAGCGCTCGCTGATCGAGGCCACCCGCCAGCTGGAAGAACAGCGCCGCGCCTTGTCGCTGGCCAAGACCGAGCTGGGCGCGCTGATCAACCTGCCGCCGGGCACCGAGCTGACCCTGGCGGCCAGCGACGACTACAGCGTGCCGGAGCTGAAAGTCGGGCTGGACAGCCTTGAGCAGCAGGCCCTGGCCTCGCGCCCGGAGCTGCGTGAGCAGGACTACCAGGCGCGTATCAGCGCAGCCGAGGTGCGCAAGTCGATGCTGCGCATGTTGCCGGGGCTGGAGTTCTCCGCCGGCGGGCATTACGACAGCAACAGCTTCCTGACCAACCAGCACTGGGCCGACTACGGCGTGAAGCTGACCTGGAACCTGTTCAACGTGTTGTCCGGCCCGGCCTCGATCGATGTGGCCAAGGCCGGCGAGCAGGTGGTTGAAGCACGGCGCCAGGCGATGTCGATGGCCATTCTGGCTCAGCTGTACGTGGCCAACGCCAACTACAGCGAGGCCCGGCGCCAGTTCGCCACCAGCCAGCAGATGGTCGCCCTCGACCAGCAGATCGTCGAGCAGCTGCGCAACCGCCACCAAGCTCAGGGCATCGGCGAACTGGAACTGATCCAGGGTGAGCTGAACGCCTTGCAGGCCGACCTGCGTCGCGACCTGGCCTACGCCGAGTTGCGCAACAGTTACGGCCAGCTTTTCGCCAGTGCCGGCCTGGACCCGCTGCCGGCGACCCTGCCGTCCGACAAGCTGACCGACATCGCCCAGGCACTGGGCAACAGCGAAGCCCGCTGGCAGCGCGGCGAGATCACACCGGAGTCGTGAGCATCTGGGGTGTGGTGACCTGCTGCAGGACCTGCTCGAGGACATAGCCCAGCAGCAGGTTCTGCGACGCCTGCAACGTGGTCGCGGCGGTGTCCACCACCAGCTCGGGGTGCTGCGGTGCCTCGTAGGGCGCATCGATGCCGGTGAACGCCTTCAGCTCGCCAGCCCGTGCCCGGCGGTACAGGCCTTTGGGGTCGCGTGCCTCGCAGGTGGCCAGGTCGGCCTTGACGTGCACCTCATGAAACCCCGCCTTGCACGCCTGGCGTGCGGCCGCGCGGTCGGCGCGGTAAGGCGAGATGAGCGCGGCGATGCAGACCAGCCCGGCGTCGGCGAACAGTGCCGCCACCTCGCCGGTGCGGCGGATGTTTTCGTGACGGTCAGCAGGGGAGAAACCCAGGTCGGCGTTCAGGCCGTTGCGCAGCACATCGCCATCGAGCACGTAGCAGGCGTGCCCCAATTGCTGCAGGCGCAGTGCCAGGGCCGTGGCCAGGGAGGATTTGCCCGCACCGGAAAGCCCGGTCAGCCACACCACTGCGCCGCGTCGTTGCCGTTCGCTTCCTGCGTTGTGCACGTCCAACCCTCCAGGCCGAAAGGCCGAGTGTAGTGCGTTCAGCGCATGCTTTCGAGGTAGCGCAGCACTGCCGGTGCCTTTTCGAAACGCCGATGTACCAGGCTCAGCCAGGAGCTGGCCTGGCAGTCGGCAAGCGGCCGGTAATTTACCTGCGGCAAGCTGATGCGCCGCACCACCGACTCGGGCACTACGGCGATGCCCTGGCCCAGCGAGACCAGGGTGATCACCGCCACCAGGCTGCCTGGCTGCGGCCCCAGGCGCGGTACGAAGCCACCTTGTGCGGCGACCTCCAGCGTGCCCGAAATCTGTTCCGGGAGAATGAAGGTTTCCGCTGCCAGCCGCGCGGCCGGGATCTGCGCCAGCTCATTGATTCGCGAGCTGGCGGGCAGGGCGAGAACAAAGTTTTCCTGGTGCAGGGCGACGGCTTCAAGTGCCTCGGGGATCTCCATCGGCGAACGCACATAGGCCAGGTCGAGCAGCCCATCGCGGACCATGCCCGGCAGTTCGGCCATGGGCAGCTCACGGATATTCAGGCGCACTCCCGGGTGCGCGTCGCTGAAGGTGGTGACCTGGCGCTGCAATATCCCGGAGTACGCCGCAGACGCCACATAGCCCAGCTCGATATTGCCACTCTCGCCCCGCCCGGCCCGCTGCGCCCCACGCTGCGCCGCATCGAACTGGCGCACCGCCTGTTCCGCCTCGATCAGCAGTGCCTGGCCGGCGGCGGTGAGGTTTACCTCGCGCTGGTTACGCTCGAACAGGCGCACGCCCAGCTCGCGCTCCATGTCTTGTATCTGCCGGCTGAGGGTCGGCGGGGCGATGCCCAACTGCTCGGCGGCACGGGTGAAATGGCCGTGGCGGGCGACGCAGAGGAAGTAGCGGAAATGGCGGATTTCCATGGTGTATTACCTGCAAGCTAATGACGCAGGCCGCTGGGGCTAACAAGGTGTGGTATCAGCGGCGTTATCTTGAGGCCAACACTACAAGGCTGGTGTCACGGCGGCAAAGGCTGCCTGAGAGATTGCACCTCTGCGGCTGCAAGCGCGGTACCTGTGGGAGCTGGCTTGCCTGCGATGGACAGCAGGCAGCCCCCGGTGATCTCACAGGCAATTAGCGTTCGCCAAGGCAACCTGCCCTGCTTTCTGGAGCCCCACCATGCCCTCCGCGCGTTACACGTTACTGACCGCTTCCCTGGTCTGCGCCCTGATCATCCTCGACACCAACATCGTCGCCGTCAGCCTGCCTAGCATCGCCCGCGACTTGTCCGGCTCGTTCGCCGACATTGAATGGGTGGTCAGCGCCTACCTGCTGGCCTTCGCCGCCTGCCTGCTCCCCGCCGGCAGCCTGGCCGACCGCTTCGGCCGCCAGCGCATGCTGCTGATTGGTCTGGCCGTATTCGGCGCCGCCTCCCTGGCCTGCGGCGCGGCCCCCAGCCTGCTGCTGCTCGACCTGGCCCGGGCAGCCAAGGGCATCGGCGCCGCTATGCTGCTGACTGCGGCACTGGCCGCCATCGGCCACCGCTTCCACGAGCCACAGGAGCGCATGCGTGCCTGGGCCTTCTGGGGCGCTTGCATGGGGGCGACCATCACCTTCGCGCCCCTGCTCGGCGGTGTGATTGCCAGCACGCTAGGCTGGCGCTGGATTTTCTACATCAACCTGCCGCTGGTGGCCGTACTCGCCCTGATGGTGCTGCGCAGCGTCGAAGAATCACGCGACAGCGCCGCCGCCCGGCTCGACCCCATGGGCAGCCTGACCTTCGCAGGCAGCCTCGGCTGCCTGATCTGGGCGATGATCGATGCCAACCAGGTGGGCTGGACCAGTGTGGATACCCTCGGCCGCCTGCTGATCAGCGCCTTCCTGTTCAGCCTGTTCATCATGGTCGAACGCAGCCAGCCACGGCCAATGATCGACCTGCAGCTGATGCGCAGCGGGCGCTTCATCGGTGCCTTGCTGGGCATGTTCGCCTATGCCGCCTGCGCCCAGGTGATGATGACCTTGTTGCCGCTGTACCTGCAAAACGGGTTGCAACTGTCGGCGCTGGCGGCGGGCGCGGGGATGTTGCCGTTTGCCGTGGCCATGCTGCTGATGCCGCGGTTGGGCATGCGCCTGGCTGCGCGTTGGAGCCCGGCGCGAGTGTTTGCCTTGGGGTTGGTGCTGGTAGGGGCAGGGAACCTGCTGTGTGCCTGGGCGGTGGGGCAGGGCGGCTACACCGCCTTTGCCTTGGCCAGCGTGGTACTGGGGGCGGGGGCTGGGCTGCTCAATGGGGATACGCAGAAGAACATCATGGCCTGCGTGCCGCGCGAGCGCACGGGCATGGCATCGGGGTTGAGTACGACTACGCGGTTTGGGGCCATCGTGATTGCGATTGGTGTGTTGGGCGGGGTGCTGGCGGCGCGCAGTGGGCAACTGCTTCGTGAAGCCATTTCCACATTGGCACCGGAGCATCTGGGGAAAGTCAGTGCGATGGCTACACGGGTTGCTGCGGGGGATTTGCAGGCGGCACTGTCGTTGCTCGATCCGGGCTTGCGTGAGGCGGTTGCGCCGCTGGCGCGGCAGGCGTTTGCGGGCGGTTTCGAGGCTGTGTTGCTGACCGCTGGCGTTGTCGCGCTGAGCTTTGCGGTGGTAGTCGGGGTGTTGCTGGGGCGGCCGCTGCCAGAGCATGGGGCACAGGCGGGGCAGATTGCGCGGGCATAAAAAAAGGCACCAGGGTGACCAGGTGCCTTTTGGGTGTTTGGTGGGCCGGGGTAATTTGAATTGGCTACGTAAGATTCTGATTTTAAATATATAACTTTCTATCGAATGCTTGCTTGGATACCACCTGGAGTACTCCCTTGCGCTGCGTCCTCCTTCACAATCGCGGATCGGGATTTTTGCGCTGGCTGGGATTGTGACGGTTACTGCGTGTGCGGCGCCAAGTACATGTGTTTCGCGTCCTGTGTTAGTCGGCTCGGCGCTTAGTTTGGCTTAGATATAAATATTATCAGAGATCGTCAAGTAGTGTATTTCTGTTTTGGATATGTTAGAGGCGTTTTGCTGGATGTGCTCCTTTGTCGAGATGTATTAATATGATCGGTAAGTCTAATTGTTTTGGATGTGGCGAGGGCGTTGATTGAGATGCGCGTGATGATTTATGTGAGTGATTGTGTTTAGTGTGTCCTTAACTGCTTTTGGGCTTTTAACTGAGGCTGGCTTGGTGTATATTGATCACTAATTTTAAATATTTGCTAGGCAGTTTTGCGGGGTGGTGAATGAAAAAACTTCTTATCACGGATGTTGACAATACCCTGTTCGATTGGCAGCGGCTCTGGTACGAATGTTTTTCCTCAATGAGCCAAAAAGCTATTGAGATCTCAGGGATTGATGCTGATCAGTTTTATAAGGAATGCAGTGCCCTTCATCAGTTGCATGGCACCAGCGAGTATTCCTTTGTTCTGACGGAGCTTCCGACATTCCAGAAGATGTACGGTGGCCACGTAAGAGAAGTGATGGAGCCTGCTATCGCAGAATTCAGAAAGGCTCGCGTTAGTAATCTTAAGCTTTATGATGGGGTCATCGACACTCTTGAAGAATTGAAGGGCTGCGGGGTTACCGTTGCGGCGTTTACTGAATCAAAAGCATATTATACTAATAGTAGATTTAGAAAGCTTGGGCTTGATGGGAAGATCGACTTTTTGTATTCTCCGAGGGATCATGATCTCCCGCGGGATAAAAAGTCTGAGTACAGTGAGTTGGAGAGGACGCAGCATCGGTTCACGCCGGAAGGCGAGTTCAAGCCAAACCCTCATATTTTGCTTAGCATTATTGAGGAGCTCGGGTTCGAGGTCGATGATGCTGTCTATATCGGTGATAATTTGCTAAAAGATGTGCATATGGCACAGCAAGCTAATGTTTTGGATGTTCATGCAAAGTATGGGGCTGCACAGCATCGAGCTGAGGAGTACGATCTACTCAAAAAAGTAACGCACTGGACTCCTGAGATGGTTGAGCGGGAAAGGCAGGCGTTGCGTCCAGGCGTAGTTATGCCAACTTACACTGCTGGGCAATCTTTCAGAGAAGTTGTGGCTGTTATGGAATGCGATAATGGATAAGCTTGAAGCCCAAACTGAAGTGTGGAAGAAAATTGTTGATGTTCAGCAGCATTTCAACGATTTAGAGCTTAGGATTCGAAATTTTGCTTTGATTGTTACCGGCGCTTTTTTGGGCTTGGGTGGTTATGCGATAAAAGACGGAGGCTTCGTCAATGTTGTGGGGCGAGATATATCGAGCGCAGCTCTGATAGTCGGTGCCTCTCTCCTGCCTCTGGTCGCATTTTACCTGATGGACCGGCTTTGGTATCACCGTTTGTTAGATGGTTCCGTGGCGGCGGGAATCAGCGCTGAAAGTGAGCTGAAGACTCTTGGGGTTGTAGTGGACCTAGGAGTGAAAATTTCTCAATCTAGCCCATTTACAGTTCCTCTTATTAATCGCAAGGTGCACTCGCGTCATAAGATGGATTGGTTTTATGGTTTGCTTGCCTTGGCTTTGGCTATTTTAACTATTACTTTGGCCGTTGGTGTCAAACCGGCTAATAGCTCTTCCTCAGCTGTGGGTGCAATCTCCGTTTCAGCCGAGGATAAAGAGGCGGGCCTGGCGGTCTGTAAATCGTACGCTCAAAACCTTCTTGCACAGGCTTCAGGGAAGCCTGGATCTTCCGCCACAGATCCACTAACGAATAAGCAGGCTGTGAAAATTGGCGATGAATGGCGCTTGGTGCCGACCTGCAAGGCACCTGCCCCCTAGCTGGGAACGGTATGTGGCCCAAGGTTAGGCCAGCGTTAGCTTGCTTAGCCTTGTGTGACCCCCTCCTCTCCATATGGTGGGACGATGAATCCCTCGCCGCTTATCCATCAGAAGCGGCTGATCCTCGCTCTCGGGCTCCCGTGTGCTGGTGAATCCTGTAGAATTCACCTCGCTGAAATCGGGGGGAATCGTGATCGAACAGCATAAATTACGGGTGGAGTACCAAGAGTTGGCCGGGAATATATCCCCTCTTCTTGAGCTGAAGTCTGCTGTAGCAATGGCCAGGGCGCTCACTCAGAACTTTCCCGCTGAAGAACAATTGGAAGTGGCTCGTGAATTCGGCCGCCAACTAGTAGCTGGCTGGTGGCGAGCATTAACAATTCAAGAAATTGTTCCGCAGGAATTGCGTGAGCCATTAGAGTCAACCGGTTCTGTGGAACTTCCTGAGGCAGCTGTTGAACTCGCTGTGCGCTTAGGCGGGTTGGCTTCAAAAGTTGACATTGAAGTGGCGGCTTATAATATTGGGCTGGCTTATACTGGCATGCTCCCGGATGAGCATCGTAGTAATTACGGTATATACTATACGCCTCCTCAATTAACGGCGCGTCTTCTTGATCAGATTTCAGAAGCTGGTATTGATTGGTCTAAGTGCAGAGTGCTTGACCCGGCCTGTGGTGGTGGTGCCTTCCTTGCGCCTTTGGCAAGAAGAATTGTTCAAGAGCTTGACGGGTGTAGCCCAAAGTTGCTGATGCAAAGTATTGGGAATCGACTGCGAGGTTTCGAGATCGATCCATTCGCTGCATGGTTGAGCCAAGTAACTTTGGATGCAGTTATGTTACCCGTAAGCCGTTTAGCTAAGAAAAAATTACCGGTGATGGTCACTGTATGTGACTCGCTCAGAAGAGCCCCGCCCAAAGACCGGTTTGATTTAGTCATAGGTAATCCTCCATATGGGCGAGCAAAGCTTGACGCTGAAACCCGTGAGCGTTACAAGCGTTCGCTGTATGGTCATGCAAATCTTTACGGGATCTTCACGGATCTGGCTCTCAGATATACCAAAGTCGGGGGGCTAATCTCATACGTAACTCCGACTTCGTTTTTGGCCGGCGTTTATTTCAAAAATTTGAGAGCTCTATTGGGGCGTTATGCAAACCCTATTAGTATAGATTTTGTTGAGGGTCGGAAAGGCGTTTTTGATGACGTCCTCCAAGAGACCGCACTCACCACTTATCGTAAAGGTGATCGGAAGGGTAAAACTTTAGTGTGCCGAATTGAGCCGTCGGCTGAGGGCGTCAAAGTTTGCAAGGCAGGAGAAATTTCTCTGCCAGACGACCCGTCTCTACCATGGCTTCTTCCAAGGGCACCGGAGCAGGCTGCTTTAGTGCAGCGATTAACGAGTTTGCCCTTTCGGTTGCAAGACTGGGGGTATTCTGTTAGTACCGGTCAATTGGTGTGGAATAGACACAAACCACAGCTGTCGCATCGGCCAAGCGCTAAAAGGCTTCCATTAATCTGGGCGGAAGCTATCACCTCGGATGGTAAGTTTGTATTTAGGGCGGATAAGAAGAATCACGCGCCTTATTTTGAGCTGAAGCCAGGAGATGATTGGCTGATAACGAGAAAGTCGTGTGTGCTACTTCAACGAACGACTGCTAAAGAGCAAAGTCGTCGGTTAATAGCAGCAGTGCTGCCTGGGGACTTCATAGCAAAACATGGGGGGGTGGTGGTTGAGAATCATATCAATATGCTTCGCCCAATCGTTGACTCCCCGCTGGTGAGTGCCGATGTATTGAGTGCCTTTATCAATAGCGATGCAGCTGATCGTGCCTTCAGATGCGTGAGTGGCTCTGTCGCGGTTTCTGCTTACGAGTTAGAGTCCTTACCATTGCCTGACCCTGCAAGCCTTGGGGTTCTCGTAGATTTGGTAATGACCAACGCTGGAAGAGAAGCTATCAATACAGCTTGTGCTAAACTTTTTAGTGAGGATTAGTAGTGTTTCCACCATATGTGCCAAGGGACTTGGTCGCTGAACGTCTTTCTATGATTTTTCCGGAAGGAACCCCTCAGCGTAACTACTGTACGAGACAGTTGGCTGCAAGCACAGTTTTCACCATGCTGTATATAGGGGCGGTAGAGGGGGGAGATGTGAAGCTTGGTCCGGTTCACGTCTACCGTATGACGGATCAGGTCGCAGCGGATAGTAGTGAGGAAAGCCGTAGTGACTATGGTGCTAATATCTTGAAGCGTGGTTATGAAGCATCTGGTAAAAGATGGTATCGAGATAATACTAGAGAATCGATACGTGATGAGACCCTTCGAGAGGGGCTGATAGAGATAGGGGCAGTTTACGAGGATAAGTCGGTATCTACTACATCGGGTGTGCCGAGGTATGCTCTAAAAAGCCATATCGTTGGACTCTTTGATCCGGCGCTACAAGGCGATGAGTTAATGTCAGCCATATATGACTGGCAAGAAACGCATCTGAATAAAGGCGCCTTGGCGCGAATCAAACTTCTTCGTCTAGGGGCCGGGGGAGGTGATGGTGTCCTCGTTCAGTTTCCAAATGGCGAGGCCCGCTCTCTTGCATCTGGTCCAAGCTCTGAAATCTCCAAGGCTGTAATCGAGGTTTTCGCTACGCAGTATTTGGAAGCGCCAGCCGTGCTTTGGTTGAGTGAATCGAGCAAGAAGGTCGCCATGCAAGACCTTCATATGGCTACTAGTGTCGGGCTAAATATACAGGCGAATAAAGATCTCCCAGACATCATTCTTGTTGATCTTGGTTCGCCTCAGCCTTTAATCGTTTTTGTAGAGGTCGTGGCTACCGACGGCGCAGTTACGCAACGGCGTCAGGATGCACTGTTTAAGATAACAGATGAAGGCGGTTTTGATCGAAGCAGGGTTGCGTTCGTTACAGCCTACAAAGATCGGCAGTCTGCCGGGTTCAAAAAAACTGTATCCTCGCTGGCTTGGGGATCCTTGGCTTGGTTTCTCAGCGAGCCAGATAAGATTTTTGCACTTGGTAATGGGGTTGGACTTTTGGCTGATCTAAACTCTAAAATAGTAAAGCCTAGTTTAAATGACTAGCCTTTCTTGAAAAGCGGTGCCCTGGTGCGTAGTGTGTGGTCTCAGGGCTTCGCTTGATTTAATAGGTTAGATAAATCCTTTAAGCCTAGTTTTTTGCATATGAAAAGCGCGGTCAGGCGATAAGAGTATCGACTGGCAATAGCGTGATTTTTCAGGTGCTCATTTAGGAACCAAAGAAAATGTTTGGTCTGCCATGTCCAAGGGTTGTCGCGCTTCCAGCGGTTTTGAATAGCAGATTGCATAATATGAGCTTGCCTTAGGTGTCGTTGTTGCGTTGCCCTTGATCCAGTCAGAGCTCCACCCAAAAATAATGTCATGTCATAGGTTTCACGCATGCCCGACCTCCAATATATGCTGAGACCACGTCAACCCTGTTATGCCCAAGCTCCTGGCTGATTTTCTGGCGCGCATTTAAATCAAGCTTGCGGTCTGTGGTGTAGAGTTGTCCCCCATTGACTGGCGCTTTGAGGCCAGTGAGTTGCTGGTAACGTTCGCAAGCGAAGGCCGCGCGCAATTCATGAAACCCCTTTATCCCGTGACTATGCAATATCCCGCGGGAGGGAAGCACGATATATTTCAGGAATGCAATATAGCTTTCGGTCTGATGCAATAAGTTCCGGCTGCCGGCTGGCGACACTTCACAAGCCAATTTGAGCGCCGCTTTGACCTCTTCATTAACGGTGATCCAGCGCGCAGCTGATGCTCCCGAGCGGCCGCCTTTCGTGCCGTCCTGAATGTTGATGCGACCTAGGTGTTCGGCTTCGCGGCGCAGACGTGGTAGGTCCGCTAGAATCGCTTCACGAAGCCGCATACCTGTGGCTCGGGCCAACATGACAATCGCAGCTACCCGCTCATGCTGCTGATCACCCAGCGCTTGCAGCACTAGCAGGATTTGTGAACGGTCTTGACCGTCTGGCGCAAGGACACGTACTGAGCTGCGCTGCTGTCCTAGCGCCTTGCTCGGACTGATGATTCTAACGTCTTGGTTACCGCGCAGCGCTGCGAGGGTGCGGTTGACGCTGCTCAGGCGGTTTTGTGCGGTGGCGGTGCACAATTTGCCTTGCTGGATCTGCTGGCGAAGATAAGCGGCGTAGTCTTTTAGGGTCTGTTGATCTATCTGGCGAGCATCGTTGTAGCCAGGCCCATTCTCTGAACGGCACCAGCGGACGAAGGCTTGCCAGCGATCGCCATGCGCTTTGACCGTAGCGAAGTGGCCGCCGGCAAAAAGATCTTCCAAAGCCTGCCGACCGGCATAGCTGAGTTGGCGGCCGTATCCAAAGTTGCGACCGTCACGCCGACCGACCAGCGCCATTGTCTTCACCTTGATCGTTGGTCAGTAGGTGCAGCAGCAGGGCTTTCCAATGGGGGCTAATGCTGTCGAGCTGCCCCCAGTGTGTTGGACGAATGGAAAGGGCATTTTCGCTGTGTTGCAGTAGAGCCCCTTCTTCTTGCAACTTCTCGATGAGCTGAGCGAGGTCGATGGGTTCAGGGGTGATACTGGCGACAGCGGCGACAGCGGCGACACTGGCGACAGCCCTTGCTGCATCTGGCTTGGCACGTGGTGACAAAGTGGTGACAGTGGCGGCGACACACCGCAACTCGGTCGACGAGCGATGTTGCGCCTGGTAGCGGCGCACGGCGTCATTGAGGCGGAACATGGCGCACCTCGAATATGTCCCCGGCATTGTTCAGCCAGTTATGGGTAACCAGCTGCAGCAACAACTCGAAGGTGTGCCGTGTGCTTTTACGGGCAAAGCGAGGGCCGTTGCGCGTGAGATCGCGGAGGCGAAACGGTGGCCAGTTCTTCTTAATCAACCAGCGCAGAAGGCAATCCGCCTCCGCGCGAAGCTTATTCAGTGGCTCCTGTTCGGTCAGGCGCTGGTTCTCGGCCAGGTAGTAATCCATCAGCGTAGAGGCGCGCTGAATGTGCAGTTCTTCCAGGACAGTCGATTCCTCAACCACCGCCATCACACCAGCCATGCGTAGAACGTTCGCGGCGGCTTTACTCGCAGCAGCTTGCACGTTGACCAGCTCGCCGAACTCCCCTGACTCGAATTCAATGGTGTCGTGAATAGCAATCCAGGCCTCCCGGGCGTGGGGGCTTAACTCTAAGATTGCAGGGTTGAGGCCGCCGTCTTTATGCCGTGACCAAGGCTTTTGCATTAGCGCTGCAATGCGCTGGTGGTACAGGTGCACTTTTGGATCTCGGGTCAGGTCGATGGCTTTGTACAGCCGTTGTCCAACCAGACGCTCTGGCCAACTGATCAGGCAGCGTCCCAAGATGCCTTGGTCTTTGATATCAGCGTCCTGCAGCAAGCGGTCTGCCAGGCGGGGTTGAAGCATCAGGTGCATGCTGAGGCGGCGATCATAGGCCCGCAGACTTTCTCCAGTCATCGCGCGCGACCGATCAATCGGGCTACCGTCCCACAGCGTCGACAAGTGAGTGATCGCCTTGATCATGTTGTCCTTGCTCATGGTGCTGCCGCCCAAAAACTGCCCCCCTTCATCGCTGAACAGCCCCATGCTCGGCAAACCATGGCACAGGCTTTTCACCAGTCCTTCAATGGTTGGCTCGGCAGTGAGCAGTCGTGGCTGGACAGGCTCAGGTTGGGTGTCCAGCGCTGCCTGGGCTGACTTTTTCGAGGCCGGTGACTTCGCGGTCTGGCTCATTGCCGCTCGGTGCGCCTTGAGCTGTTCGCCATAAGCGATCCACTGCTGTCTTTCCCAATCGCGTACGGCCTGCAACGCAACATGATCTACTGCGCTTTTGCGATCTCCCGAGCAAGCCACTGTCAGCAAGTACAGCGACAACGGATAGATTCGGCCGTCAAGCTGAACATTGGCGTGCGCCTGGCTCGCCAAAGCTGCCGTGGCCAGAACGGATTGCGCGGCCATGGCACAGGGCACGCCGATTACATCGGCCATGCGTTCCACGGCAGGCCCCATTAGATCGCCCAGCGCCGAAGCCGGGTAGGGTAGGGGCGTAATCTGCTGTTCCAGTAAGGGACGTGGTGGCCCTTGAACTTCGCGCAGTTGCATAGCCTTCCTCCAAAAATAACCGATCTCTCCCTCACGTCATCCCGCCAAGAATGCTGAGTGTTATCAGGGATCAAGGCCCCTGCGACCTGTGAGGGTGTCCACTGACGCGGGACTGACGGCTCCTTACGACCAGGAGCAAGTGCATCTCATGATCTGGCCTCCTGAGCACCGTTACCGGTGGGCGGGTGGAGGCTGCACTGGCTGACGAGACCAGCGCCGCGAGATCCTGAGCCGGCTGCAAGCAGCACTGTGATGACAGGGGCATGCCTGACTGTCAGTCAGGTGCAGTCCATTCCCTGGTCTGCGGCACCATCATCTACAGCGCTGTTGCTGGTGACATCGGCGTTTGTCACGCCGATTGTCACGAGGGGGAATGCCGCAAAGCCATGTGCGATGAGGGCTGCAGCAGTGGTAGGAGCGCCCGTCTCTTTTCTGGAAAAAGAGACGGGCGAACGGTTGGCGCAAAACGTTGGCCGGGCAGGTTCGTTGCTGCTGGGCTAAAGGGTTGGCGGGCAGCCGCACTAGGCGGATTGTTTAGAGGGCGTCCATCATTCTGGCGAATGACCGTGCGAGCCTCCGGGCGCGAATCGCACTTTGGGATGAACCACCGGGTTAGCGGCATGACCTTGAAGGCTCTGGTCATCTGGGGTGCTGCCTAAGGCAGCGCTTTGAACCTTCGTTCTATCGGTCATCGCGGCACGGGTCAATTGGTGAAGGGCGCATGGAAATGCGCCAGATTCCTCCTCTGGCGTGCTTTGGAAGTTGGTGGGTGTCAGTGGCAAAGTGGCCGTTTGTCGCTTTTTTAGTGTTAGCCCGTGAGCATGGGGATGCGAAGCCTCCCCATGCTCACGGGCTTAGCCGGAGAAGCCAAAATTGAGGCGAGTTGGCGACTTTCGCCATCCGCTCAGACGGCAAGGATGTAGATGGCACGCGGTCTGTCGCCAGTGTCGCCGTTGTCGCCGCCCTATCGGATGGGAACTACGTTCCGATCCCTGGCCACATTCATCGCGCTGGCCGAGAGATTGCCCGTCGACGCCTTCAGAATGTACTCGCTCCACCATGCCATCATTGGCCGCCGTCGCTCGATGTAGTCGGCTCGGTTGTAGGCACTCCGCACCTCATCCTTGTCGACGTGCGCCAACGCCACTTCGATGAGCTCTGGGTCCCACCCGTGTTCATTCAATATGGTGCTGGCCATTGAGCGCATGCCGTGGCTGACCAAGCGGTCCTGGAATCCCATGCGTTTCAACGCCATGTTGGCGGTCTGGCTATTGGCATGAGTACGAGGGTTTCGATCTGCCGGGAAGACGTATTCCCGATGACCACTGTGGGACTTCAGTATCTCCAGCAATGACATGGCTTGATCGCTCAACGGGATGCTGTGCGGGCGGCGCTTCTTCATCCGCTCCGGCGGGATGGTCCAGATACGCCTTTCAAAGTCGATGTCTGCCCAGCGAGTAGTCGCCGCTTCGGCGGGGCGAGTCATCGTGTGCAACTGCCACTCGATCAGGCAGCGGGTAGTGCGTTTGATGCTGGCGTTCGCGATTTCCAGCATGAGCTCGGGGAGCTCTTCGGGTGGAAGTGCAGCCATGTTTTCTTTTTTCGGTTTCTTGAACACCGCACGAATTCCATTGAGCGGATTCGCATGTATCAGGCCGGAGTTCACCCCATAGGTCATGATCTCGTTGAGCCGTTGGCTCAATCGCTTCACCGTTTCGAGGCTGCCTTTAGCCTCGATTGGGCGGAGGATTTTGATCACCATTGGGGCGGTGATTTCTGAGAGCGGGGTTGTTTTCATGCTCGGGAAAACGTGCAGGGTGAGCGAACGCCAAATGTCTTCGGCGTAGGCCGGGGTGACCGAGTCTTTCTTCAGCTCGAACCAGGCGGTGGCCACCTTTTCGAAGGTGTGCTCAGTCTCAGCAAGCTTGGCTTGCCTAACCTCATCACGTTGGACTTTGGGATCAATGCCTAGGGCGAGCTGCTCGCGCGCCTCGACGGCTTTTTTTCGAGCGTTGGCTAGCGAGAGGTCGGGGTATGGACCGAGGGCCATGTTGATACGGCTTCGGGTCAATGGTTCGCGGTAGTTAAAATTCCACATCATTGAGCCGCTGGCTCTGACACGAAGCTGAAGGCCGTCACCGTCGCTGAGGACGAAATCCTTCCCGGTTGGCTTGACCGCTTTGAGCTGGCGGTCGGAGAGGCGGGTTGCTTGAGTAGGCATGGGAGTTACCTCCGGCACCGTTTTGGTATCCTAAAAATAGCACCGGGTAGCCTGGGATACCACCTGGGATACCAACCCGACTGGAACTCAAAAAACCTCTATGGCCCTCTATAACGCTGTAACTCATTGATTTCACAGGGTAACAGGCACAAAAAAAGACGTCCGTGGACGTCTTTGTTTGATCATTTGGTGGAGCCGGGGGGATTTGAACCCCCGTCCGCCAGTACTCCGCTGTCGGTACTACATGCTTAGCCGTGTCTACTGATTTAATCCGCAGCCGCCCGACGGGCAGGGTGCTTTGGAT
>Ga0213827_1000087_pt1 | contig 128081 bp, 119 predicted proteins | sample MC6MC0898MG_FD_180669 | JGI IMG/M metagenome (GOLD analysis project Ga0213827, IMG submission 180669) | Enriched soil aggregate microbial communities from Iowa State University, Ames, United States - MC6-MC0898-MG | ecosystem: Environmental > Terrestrial > Soil > Unclassified | place: USA...
GATGGGCTTCCGCTTCATGGAGAACTTCAAGCAGCCCTACATCAGCCAGTCGATCACCGAGTTCTGGCGCCGCTGGCACATCAGCCTGTCGACCTGGCTGCGCGACTACCTGTACATCACCCTGGGCGGTAACCGCAAAGGCACCTTCAACACCTACCGCAACCTGTTCCTGACCATGCTGCTGGGCGGGCTGTGGCACGGCGCCAACTTCACCTACATCATCTGGGGCGCCTGGCACGGCATGTGGCTGGCAATCGAGCGCGCACTGGGCCTGGACACCAACCCGCAGCGCTTCAACCCGGTCAAGTGGGCCTTCACCTTCCTGCTCGTGGTCGTCGGCTGGGTGATCTTCCGCGCCGAAAACCTGCACGTGGCCGGCCGCATGTACGGCGCCATGTTCAGCTTCGGCGAATGGCAGCTGTCCGAGCTCAACCGCGCCCAGCTCACCGGGCTGCAAGTGGCCACTCTGGTCATCGCCTACCTCACCCTGGCGTTCTTCGGCCTGCGCGACTTCTACCGCAATGCCAAGCCTACGCCCAAGGCGACCCCGGTGCAGATCAACGCCGACGGCTCGATTGGCCTGGACTGGACCCGCGTGATGACCCGCGCCCTGATCCTGCTGTTGTTCGTGGCCTCGATCCTCAAGCTTTCGGCGCAGAGCTACTCGCCGTTCCTCTACTTCCAGTTCTGAGGTTGATGACCATGACCCGGACATTACGCATCACCTATTCCCTGTCGTTCCTCGGCCTGCTGGTAGGCATGGGCGCCTGGTCCACCGGTGGCCTGCAAAGCTTCCAGCGCACCGAGCAAATGACGGTGCTCAACGGCAAGCTGGCCAAAGCCGCCGAGACCCACTACGACGCCGAGTTCCCGATCAAGCGCCTGGGCACCAACCTCTGGGCCGCACTGGACTTCAAGCTGTTCAACGAAGGCCGCCCGGGCGTTGTGCTGGGCCGTGACCAGTGGCTGTTCAGCGATGAGGAATTCAAACCCACCGCCGGTGCCGACCAGCTGATGCAGGAAAACCTGGCGCTGATCCGTGGCGTGCGCGACACCCTGCAGCAGCACGGCAGCCAACTGGTGCTGGCGATCGTGCCGGCCAAGGCGCGGGTCTATTCCGAGTACGTCGGCAAGGAGCTGCCCGCCAGCCTGCATGACGACTTGTACAACCAGTTCCACGCCCAGGCCCGCCAGGCCAACGTGTTCGCCCCGGACCTGATGGCCCCCATGGAGCAGGCCAAGGCCCGCGGCCAGGTGTTCCTGCGCACCGACACCCACTGGACACCGATGGGTGCCGAAGTCGCCGCACAGGCCCTGGCCGAGGCGGTCAGCCGCCAGAGCCTGCTCAATGGCGACCCGCAGGCCTTCATCACCGAGGCCGGCAACACCGCGCCGTACAAAGGTGACCTGACCAACTTCCTGCCGCTCGACCCGCTGTTCAGCAACCTGTTGCCGGCCCCGGACAACCTGCAGCAGCGCACCACGCGCCCGGCCGAAACCGAAGGCGAGGCAGGCGATGCGCTGTTCGCCGACAGCCAGATCCCGGTTGCACTGGTTGGCACCAGCTACAGCGCCAATCCGCACTGGAACTTCCTCGGCGCCCTGCAGCAGGCGCTGCACAGCGACGTCGCCAACTACGCCGAAGACGGCCACGGCCCGCTGCTGCCGATGCTCAAGTACCTGCAAAGCGATGCCTTCAAGAACGCCGCGCCACAGGTGGTGGTGTGGGAATTCCCCGAACGTTATCTGCCGATGAAAAACGACCTCAGCAGCTTCGATCCGCAGTGGATCGCGCAGCTGAAGAACTCCCGTAAATCCGAAGAAAACCTGGCCTTGTCGTCCACCCGGACGAACCACTGATTGATAGAGAGGAACACGCACATGACTACCAAAACTTCCATTGCCAAAGCCCTCACCCTCGCGGCTGGCCTTTCCCTTGCGTCCATGCAGGCTTTCGCCGGCGCCGATGCCGCGCTGTATGGCCCGACGGCACCGAAAGGCTCGACCTTCGTGCGCCTGTTCAACGCAGCCAGCGCACCGGCGGCGGCCACCGTCGGCAACACCCAGATCAAGCAGGTCGGCGCCCAGGCCAGCAGCGACTTCAGCTTCCTGCCGGGGGGTGACTACACCGCCCAGGTCGCAGGCAAGAGCGTGCCGGTCAAGCTGGCCTCGGACAAGTACTACACCCTGGTCAACAACGGCAGCGGCAACCCGCAGCTGATCGAAGAGCCACCGTTCAAGAACAAGCAGAAAGCCCTGGTCCGCGTGCAGAACCTCAGCGACCAGCCGTTGACGCTGAAGACCGCCGACGGCAAGACCGAAGTGGTCACCCCGGTTGCCGCCAAAGGCCGTGGCGAGCGCGAGATCAACCCGGTCAAGGTCAACCTGGCCCTGTTTGCAGGCGACAAGAAAGTCAGCGACGTCAAACCCGTCGCCCTGGAGCGCGGCGAAGCTGCCGTGCTGTACGTCACCGGCTCCGGCAGCAGCCTGTCGCCGGTCTGGGTCACCCGCCCAGTGTCCACCAACTGATCCCCTGCCTCTTTAACGACCTTATTGGAGAAACAACATGATCCCGGTAATTCTTTCTGGTGGTAGCGGTTCCCGTCTGTGGCCTCTGTCGCGCAAGCAGTTCCCCAAGCAGTTCCTGGCCCTGACCGGTGAACACACCCTGTTCCAGCAAACCATCGAGCGCCTGCGTTTCGAAGGCATGGACACCCCGATCGTGGTCTGCAACAAGGACCACAAGTTCATCGTCCAGGAGCAGTTGGCGGCCCGAAAGCTGGAAACCCAAGGCATCCTGATGGAGCCCTTCGGCCGCAACACTGCACCCGCCGTGGCGCTGACCGCCATGAAGCTGGTCAACGAAGGCCGTGACGAGCTGATGCTGGTGCTGCCTGCCGACCACGTGATCGACGACCAGAAAGCCCTGCAGCGCGCCCTGGCCCTGGCCACCGTGGCCGCCGAGCGTGGCGAGATGGTGTTGTTCGGCGTGCCGGCAACCAAGCCCGAAACCGGCTACGGCTACATCCGCTCCAGCCAGGACGCCCTGCTGCCCGAAGGCGTGGCGCGAGTCGCGCAATTCGTCGAGAAACCCGATGAAAAACGCGCCGCCGAATTCGTCGCCGCCGGTGGCTACTTCTGGAACAGCGGCATGTTCCTGTTCCGCGCCAGCCGCTTCCTCGAAGAGCTGAAAAAGCACGACGCCGACATCTACGACACCTGTGTGCTGGCCCTGGAGCGCAGCGACGAAGACGGCGATGTGCTGAGCATCGACGAAGCCACCTTCGCCTGCTGCCCGGACAATTCCATCGACTACGCGGTGATGGAAAAGACCCAACGTGCCTGCGTGGTGCCGATGTCGGCCGGCTGGAGCGACGTAGGCTGCTGGTCGTCGCTGTGGGAAGTGCACGACAAGGACGCCGACGGCAACGTCACCAAGGGTGACGTGGTGGTGCAGGACAGCCGCAACTGCATGATCCATGGCAACGGCAAGCTGGTGTCGGTGATCGGACTGGAAAACATCGTCGTGGTCGAAACCAAGGACGCGATGATGATTGCCCACAAGGACAAGGTCCAGGGCGTCAAGCAGATGGTCAAGACCCTCGACGAGCAGGGCCGCAGCGAAACCCAGAACCACCTCGAAGTGTATCGCCCGTGGGGCTCGTACGATTCGGTGGACATGGGCGGCCGCTTCCAGGTCAAGCACATCACCGTCAAACCAGGCGCCAGCCTGTCGCTGCAGATGCACCACCACCGCGCCGAGCACTGGATCGTGGTGTCCGGCACCGCCGAGGTGACCTGTGACGAAAACGTGTTCCTGCTCACCGAGAACCAATCGACCTACATCCCGATCGCCTCGATCCACCGCCTGCGCAACCCAGGCAAGATCCCGCTGGAAATCATCGAAGTGCAGTCCGGCAGCTACCTGGGCGAGGATGATATCGAGCGCTTCGAGGATGTGTATGGGCGAACGTCCACGCCGGTTGAGCGTGGTGTCTCGGTGAAAACGATCGCGCAGTAATACCGGGGCCGCTTTGCGGCCCAATCGCCACGATTGGAGGGCGCAGCCCTCCATTCTTGGAGACTCAGGCATTTTGGCGCTACGATGGTCAGACCCGCGCAACCAAGGTCTGCACGCCCCATGATCATCGGCGCCTTCCTCATCCTCACCTGGCTGGTACTGCTGTTGCGCTACCCGGCCAAGGCCCTGCCGATTTCGCTGGCCGCTGCCTGTGGCCTGGCATTGGTTGCACTGTTCGTAGCCTGGCAAGACAACCGCGAAGCCACACAACTGGCACGTCTGGACCTGCGCCTGAGCTACGCCCCCGAACAATGCCCTGCTGACCGTGCCCTGCAAGTGCACATGAAGAACGGCAACAAAGTCCCGTTGACCGAACTGCGCTGGCGGGTGGGTGCCTACGCACCGGGCGATAGTGTCAACCTTGCCGAGAACACCTACAGTGCACCGCGTTATCGCGGGCCGGGGGATCTGCAGCCTGGGGCCGAGTGGAAGGACTGCCTGCCGTTGCCGCCAATACGCTCCGGGTATCGGCCGCAGACGCTGGAGTTTCGTGCCGAGCATCTGCAAGGTACATTCGCCAATTGATCAACTGCCTGTGCTGGCCTCTTCGCGGGTAAACCCGCTCCCACAGGTATGCCACTGCATTCAAGAGTTGTGGGGACTCTGTGGGAGCGGGTTTACCCGCGAAGAGGCCAGCACAGGCAACACAACTCTCTAAGACTCAAGGCCCTCCCTCATGCCCACCGTCCTGATCACCGGTTGTTCCAGCGGCATCGGCCGCGCCCTGGCCGAAGCCTTCCGCGATGCCGGCCACGAAGTCTGGGCCACTGCCCGCAAAGCTGACGATGTCGAGCACCTGGCGGCCGCCGGCTTCTTCGCCCGGCAACTGGACGTCAATGACGGCGAGGCGCTCACCCGCCTGGCCGAGGAACTGGAAGCCCGCCACGGCCGCCTCGACATGCTGGTCAATAACGCCGGCTACGGCGCCATGGGCCCCTTGCTCGATGGCGGCGTGGATGCCATGCGCCAGCAGTTCGAAACCAACGTGTTCGCTGTAATCGGCGTTACCCGCGCACTGTTCCCGCTGCTGCGTCGCGCACGCGGCCTGGTGGTGAACATCGGCAGTGTGTCGGGTGTGCTGGTCACGCCGTTCGCCGGCGCCTACTGCGCCTCCAAGGCCGCCGTGCACGCACTGAGCGATGCCCTGCGCCTGGAGCTGGCACCCTTCGACATCCAGGTGATGGAAGTGCAGCCGGGCGCAATCGCCTCACAGTTCGCCAGCAATGCCCAGCGCCAGGCCGACCAGGTGGTGGCGCAGGAATCGCCGTGGTGGCCGTTGCGCGAGCATATCCAGGCGCGGGCCCGCGCCTCGCAAGACCGGCCCACGTCGGCAGCGGAGTTTGCTCAAGGCCTGCTGGCAGCTACGCGCAAATCGCCGGTGCCGGCCGTAGTGCGGCTGGGTAATGGCAGCACGGCTTTGCCGTTGCTTGCACGTTGTTTGCCGCGACGGTTACTGGACTGGGTGCTGCGTAAACGCTTCGGGCTGCTGCGGCCGCTCTGACTCACTGCCCAAATAGATCACCTGCCCCCACTTGCGCTCGGCCATGCCCCGGGCGTAATGACGTTCCAGACGCTGGGCAATGCCCAGCTCCACGTTATTGACCAGGATATCGGTGTGCGGCACCTGCTCCAGCAAGGCCTGAACCCCCTGCTCGGTGCCCAGGTCTGCTGCGACGCCAATGATCCGTGCCTTGGGCAAGCGCTCACGGACCGCCTTCAACGCAGCGTCGACCAACACTTGGGTGCGGTCGTTGAGCACCACCTCGGCGCCTGCAGTGGCGAGGTCGATTGCAGTGGCCAAGCCCTGCCCCGCCGTAGATCCGCTGATCAATGCGCGCTTGCCGTTGAGGGAGAGGTGCATGGCTGCCACCGTTTGCTCACGCCTTCTTCGCCGGCTGCTCGTCAAACGCCTGCCAGCCGCCACCCAGGGCCTTGTACAGCCCGACCAGCGCCTGCGAGACCGCCGCAGAGCTGTCGATCCACTGTTCTTCGCTGGCCAGCAAGGCGCCCTGTACGGTCAGCACATTGAGAAAGTCCACCGCGCCTTCCACGTACTGGCGCTGGGCAGTCTCCAGGGCAATACGGTTCTGCCGCACGGCCTCGGCCAGGTGATCGCGGCGCAGCTGGCTGGCGTTGTACAGGCGCAGCACATCGTCGATCTCGTGCCAGGCACCGAGCACCACCTTGCGGTAGTTCAGCGCGGCTTCCTGCTGCTGCGCCTCGCGCAGCTCCAGCGTGCCCTTGAGCCGGCCACCCTCGAAGATCGGCAATGACACCTGCGGGCCGAAGGCGAAGCGGCGTGAGTCCCAGGCGCCGAAATCGGACAGCTGCATGGCCTGGAAGCCAACGCTACCGGACAGCCGGATGCTCGGGTAGAAGTCTGCCTTGGCCACGCCGATGCTGGCTGTGGCGGCATGCAGGCGCGCCTCGGCCTGGCGGATGTCCGGCCGGCGTTCGGCCAGCTCGGACGGCAAACCGATCGCAAACTGCTGCTGCGGCGCCGGCAGCTCGCCGCCCTCCAGCAACTGCGCCTGCAGGCTGCGCGGTGGTTCGGCTGCCAGCAGGCTGAGGGCGTTGATCAGGTCATCGCGCCGCGCTTCGAGGCTCGGCAGGCGGGCTTCGATCGAAGCAACCTGGGCGCTGGCCTGGGCCACATCGAGGCGAGTAGCAACCCCTTCGGCCTGGCGGTCCTGGGACAGCTTCAGGCTGTGCTGGGCCACCTTCAGGTTGTCGCGGGTGACATCCAGCGTGTGCTGTACGGCACGCAGCTGAATGTAGTTGCCGGCCGTTTCCGAGAGCAGCGCCAGCAGCACGCCACGCCGGTCGTTCTCGGCCACTTCCACCGAGGCATCGGCCGCTTCCACCTGGCGGCGCACACGGCCCCAGAGGTCCAGCTCCCAACCGGCGACCAGGTCGCCCTGCCACAGGTTGAACGCCGACTTGCCTGCGTTGCCCGAGGGGTCGCTCAGGCCTTCGGCACTGTTGCGGGCGCGGCTGTAGCCGGCGTTCACATCAACAGACGGTGATTCGTCGGCAGCCACCGTGCTGCGCAAGGCGCGGCTTTGCAGCAGCCGGGCGCTGGCGATCTGCAAGTCGAGGTTACGCTCGGCAACCCGCTGGATCAGCGCGCTCAGGCGCGCATCGTGAAACGTTTCCCACCAGCGCAGCTCCAGGGGTTCGGCCTGCGGCTGGCTTGCTGCCGCCTGGCCTTGCAACGGCGCCCATTGTTGCGGTGCCTGGTTGTCCGGGCGCTGAAAGTCCGGGCCCAGGGTGCAGCCGGTCATCAGCATGGCCAGCAGCAAGGGGCTCAAGCGTAATGCGGGTTTCATCGTGCACTCACCTCTTTGCCGGCAAGCTTGTCGCCGTGGGTGTCGATGGTCGCTTCAACCGACATGCCTACACGCAAGCGTTCGAGCAGCGGCTGGCCATCATCGAAGACGATCTTCACCGGGATGCGCTGCACTACCTTGGTGAAGTTGCCGGTGGCGTTGTCCGGTTTGACCGCGGCGAAGGTCACGCCGGTGGCCGGCGCGATGCTCTCGACATGGCCTTTGAGGGTTTGGCCTGAGAAGGTGTCGACGCTGATGATGACCGGCTGGCCGGGCTGCACGTGAGTCAGCTGGGTCTCCTGGAAATTGCCGACCACATAGGCATGCTGCAGCGGCACCACCGACAGCAGGCGGGTGCCCGGGTTGACGAAGGCGCCCACACGCAGCGCACGCTCGCCGACCATGCCGTCCACTGGCGCAGTGATGCGGGTGTAGGACAGGTCCAGCTGAGCCTTTTCAAGGCCCGCCTCTGCACGCTTCAACTGGCCGTCGGCACTGGCCACCTGGGCGCTGAGGATATCCACCTGCTTGCGCGTGGCCACCAGCGCCGCCTGGGTGTTGGCCAGGCGCGCACGGGCCTGGTCAACGCGGCTGCGCGCCTGCTGGGCGTTCTGCACGGTGCCGGCGCCTTGCTCGGCGAGGCGGCTGTAGCGGTTGACCTCATGGTCGGCGAACGAGGCTTCGGCCTGGGCTGCCTTTACCGCCGCTTCTGCCTGGGCAATCAGCGCCGCCTGGCGTTCCAGCGTGGCGCGGGCATCGGCGCTTTGCGCCTTGGCCACCAGCAACTGGGCCTGGGCGGCATCCAGCGCGGCCTGGTAATCGCGAGCATCGATGGTCGCCAGCAATTGGCCGGCCTGCACTTGCTGGTTGTCTTCGACCAGCACTTCCTTGATGAAACCGGCCACCTTGGGCGCGACCACGGTGTAGTCGGCGATCACGTAGGCGTCATTGGTACGCTGACGGTGGTCACTGCCGAGCATCCAGGGGCCGACGATGCCGGCCAGTACGGCCACGGCGAGCACCGAGCCGATCAGAAGAGTTTTGCGCTTGTTGGTCATGTTCAGTGTCTCGAATTCATCCAGGGTTCAGGCCACCGCGCGCGGCGGATAGACCCGGGTAGGCACGAAAGGAATCAGGCAGATCAGCGCCACGGCGATGCAGGCCATGACCAGATAAAGGTCGGCCGAGGTCAGCACCAGCGCCTGGTCATGGATTCGCTTGGCCAGGCCGGCAGCGTTGTCGTCGATCAGCGGGGCGTTGCCCAGGCTGTCCACCAGGTGGTTGGAATGAAAATGCCGGCGCAGCGTGCCGAGGGCGTCCAGCAGGCCGCCCGCGATGACTGCAGCCAGGCCTTTGACGGTGTTGAACCAACTGGAGGCGAACGGGCCCTCCTGCGGGGTCATGCCGTTGGTGGAGAGCATCAGCAGCGGCAATACCGCCATCGGTTGGCCGAACACCTGCAGCAGGTAGAACGGGTAGAAATCACCACGGATCCATTCGGAGGTCAGCAAGCTGCTGCCAACGCACGACACCGCCAGCATCGCCAGCCCCGTGCCCAGCACCCAGCGGCAATCCACCGCGCGGATGTTGCACAGTGCCGCCGTGAGCGGCAGGGCAATCAGTTGCGGCATGGCCACCAGCATCATCAGCGGGCTGGTTTGCGCCGGGCGATAACCCTGGATTTGCGCAAGGTAGGCCGACGGAATGCTGCTCACACCGGACAACACGATCAGCACGCCAGCCAAGGTCACCAGGGCGAAGCTCAGGTTACGCCGCGACAGCATGCGCAACTGGAAGAACGGCAGCGGCTCGGACCATTCGTTGTACATGAACAGCACCAGCAACAGCAGGCCGCCCCCCAGCAGCCAGCAGATCAGCGGCGAGTCGAACCAGCCCCAGCGGTCACCCAGCGACAGGCCGAGGACGATGCAGCTGATCGCTGGCAGGCCGAGCAACACGCCGCGCCAGTCGAACTGCTTGAAGCGCTCCAGGCGCAGCGGGTCCTGTGGCAAGCCCCAGCCGACGCAGAACATGGCCAGCGCCGAAGGCAGGATGATCTGCCAGAACGCCCACTGCCAACCCACGTATTCGGTCCACAGCCCGGCCAACGGCGTGCCGAGGTTAGGGCCGAAGGTGGCGGTCAGGGCATAGCAGGCCAGGCCGTAGACCTTGATGCCGGGTGGCAGGAAGCGCAGCGCCACGCTCATCAACATCGGCGGCAAGGCGCCCGAGGCGAAACCCTGGAGGATGCGCAGCAGCATCAAGCTGTGCAGGTTGGGCGCGAACGGCTGCAGCAGGCCGAGCACGGCAAACAGGCCGACCGCGCTGATGGTGAAACGGCGCAGGGAAAAGGTAGTGGCCAGCCACGGCGCGAAGGCCATCGCCGAAACCGATGCGGCGCTGTACACCGCCAGCAGCCAGGCGCCTTCATCTGCACCGATGCCCATCGCACCGCGGATATCGGCCAGGGAAATCTTGGTCACTGACTCGTTGAGGCCGGCGCACAGTACCGCCAACAACACGCCGAACAGCCCAACCACCACCCGCAGGCCGAACGCCGTCTGCGCAGGCGCTGCCGGCGCGGGGGCGGCGGCGATCGCGGCAGCAGGGGCGGACAGGGAACTCATGGGTAGACATCTCCAGCAACAAATTTTGGGCTGGGGCAAGTCTAAGAAGGTCGAATGCTTACGAAAACTGACTTCTTGGCAGGTTTATGTTGCGCCTGACGCAATCGGCTCGAATACCGCGTCGTTCTTTTCGCGGGTAAACCCGCTCCCACAGGTATGGACTGCGCTAATTCTGTGCGAGCGGGTTTACCCGCGAAGCAGGCGACTCGGTATCACGGGTCAACGCTGCAACAGGCCTTCAAGGTCTGCCGCAACCAGCGGTGGGCCGGGTCGTTGTGAAAGCGCGGGTGCCACGCCTGCAGCACAGTTACCCGTTCCAGCGGCACCGGTATTTCGAACGAACGCAACGGCAAGCCCAGCTTGTGCACGCTGTTGAGGATATTGGCCGGCATCGGCAGGATCAGGTCCGAATCCGGCAGCGAGAACAGTGCCGAGTGAAAGCTCGGTGTGATCAGCGCCACGCGCCGCTGAACCTTGAAGTTGGCCAGTTCGACGTCGATCGGCCCGTTGGCGCGGCCGCGCCGGGACACGCTGATCTGTGGATAACTGGCGAAGCTGTGGGGGGTGATCGGCTGGTCGAAGATCGGGTGATCGCGCCGCGCCAAGCCCACGTAGTAAGTCTGGAACAGGCTCTGCACCTTGATCTCCGGCCCCAGGTCGACGGTCGAGCTGATGATCAGGTCGGTGCGCCCATCGCGCAGCACGCTGTCGTCATCACCGCCGGGGCTTTCCGGTACGAAACGCAGCACGGTGCGCGGGGCCTGCTCGTGCATGCGGCGCAACAGCATGGCGCCGTAGAGGGCGATGAACAGGTCGTTGGTGCGGATGTTGAAGGCCCGGTCCAGCTTGGGCAGGTCGACTTCATCGGCGCTGCGGAACACTTCACCGGCCTGCTCCACCAGTGCCGCCACCTGATCGCGCAGGGCCAGCGCACGTGGTGTCGGCACCAGGCCCCGGCCGGCACGCACCAGGATCGGGTCGCCGAGGGCATCGCGGATACGCCCCAGCGTCCGGCTCATCGCCGCCGGGCTCAGGTTCATGCGCTGCGCCGCGCCGACCACGCTGCCTTCATCGAGCAGGGCGTCGAGGGCGACGAGCAGGTTCATGTCCGGGAGATGCATGGCCGATTTCCGTGGCGGTTGTGGGAATGGCGATATTAACAGGTCGGATGATTGCGCCAGACGCAATGCGGTCGTGCGTGGTGGGGCATTTATTCAAATGTGCGTTCAGGCCAAGAATGGTGCCTTGGCAGGTCCGGCCTCTTCGCGGGTAAACCCGCTCCCACAGGGTTTCACATAGCCTGTGGGAGCGGGTTTACCCGCGAAGAGACCGGACCAGACACCCTGAATCAAGCAAGGATCCCGCATGCCCAGCCCCGTCCTGATCGCCATCGACGCCTCCCCTGCCTCAACCGCACTGCTCGCCCTCGCCCGCCGCTACTGCCGCCCCGGCGAACACGAACTGCACGTACTGCTTGCCATCGACTCGACCTTCGCCGTGCACGACAAGCCCGCGCCCTACACTGCCGAGGAGCTGGAGGAATACCCCGCTGCCTGTGAGGAACAACGCCTGGGCGATCACGCGGTGGCCGAGGCCGTCGCATTGCTGCAACAAGCCGGCTTCGCCAGCCAAGGCTGCATGGTCGCCGGGCAGCCGGTCGAGGCCATTGTCGGCAAGGCGCAAGAGCTGCAGTGCGAGCTGATCATCATGGGCCACCGGCACCTGTCGCGGCTGGGGCGGTTGCTGGACCCTTCGATCAGCGCGAAGGTGATTGATCGGGTTGAGGTGCCGGTGTTGGTGGGGGCTGCTTGAGAGCACTCTCAAAAGCAATGCCTCACGCTTGGCGGCTAGCCAGCTCCTGCTCGATCTGCTCGATACTTGGCAAGCTTGCCTGCAGCTCTTCCGGCAAGGCATTGATCAACTGAAACTCAGCGAAACCAATGGGTTGAGACTTGCCGCGTAACGCGTACTCGGCAACCACCTTATTCTTGCCTTTGCAAAGCAGTAAGCCGATCGTGGGGGTGTCTTGCTCTAGCTTCATCTGTAGATCAACTGCAGTGAGGTAGAAGCTCAGTTGCCCCAGATGCTCCGGTTTGAACTTCTCCGCCTTCAACTCGATGACTACATAACAACGTAGCTTCAGGTGGTAAAACAGAAGATCGATATAGAAGTCGTCACCGCCAACCTCCAAATGCACTTGGCGGCCGACGAAGGCAAAACCTGCCCCAAGCTCAAGCAGAAACTGAGTGATGTGCTCCACCAGCGCTGCTTCGATCTCTCGCTCACTCGCCTCCTGGGTGACATTCAGGAAATCGAAGAGATAGGGATCCTTTAGAAACGGATGAGCCAGGTCAGTGCCTGGCGATTGCAAGCGCGACGAAAAATTTGAAATCCCATTACCCTCCCTCTCCAGTAACCTGGACTCAATATGCATCTGCAAGGTTGATCTTGACCAACCGCATTCCGAAGCCCGAGATGCATACGCAAGCCTCTCTTGCGGCTTTTTTAGTTTGGTCAGCAACAGCAGATTATGACCCCAGGGCAATTGTCCAACAGCCTGTTGGACAATTGCCTCCTCTGGCCAGGCCTCAGCAAATGCTCGCATATACTCGAGCAGTCGATGGGTTGCTTTCATGGCAACCCAGGCTGCTCCAATGGAAAAACACTGCCAATAACTGCCGCGGGCGGTTTTTCCCTAACCCAAGTAGGATAATTCCCAAACTCTTCCCGAGCCCTGAATTAATGTTTACCGCAGTCCGCGATAACAGCTTTATTCCACGCTCTTCACCACCACCGTACAGGTCGTCCCCGCCGCCAACAAAAACCCGTCCGGCACTTCATCGATGTGAATCCGCACAGGCACCCGCTGCGCCAGCCTTACCCAGTTGAACGTCGGGTTCACATCGGCAATCAGCTCGCGGCTCTGCGGGTTGTCGCGGTCGTAGATGCCGCGGGCGATGCTCTCTACATGGCCCTTGATACGCTCGCCGCTCATCATCTGCAGTTCGGCCTGGTCGCCGACCTTCACGTGCGGCAACTTGGTTTCCTCGAAGAAGCCGTACACCCAGAACGAATTCTCGTCGACCACTGCCATCACCGCTTCACCGGTGCGCGCGTAATCACCCTTGTGGATGTTCAGGTTGGTTACGTAACCGTCCACCGTGGCGACAATATGCGTGCGTTTGAGGTTCAACTCGGCCGCCGCCAATTCGGCCTGGGCCTGTTGATAATCGGCAAGGGCGGAGTTGGCGATGTTGCTGGCGTCGTCGCGGTTTTCCTTGGAGATCACCAGGTTGTCCATGTCGGCGCGGCGCCGGGCGTTGACCTTGCGCATTTCCCAGGTGGCCTTGCGCGAGGCGACCAGGGCTTTGGCCTGGTTGACCGCCAGCTGGTAGTGCTCGGGGTCGATCTGGATCAGCAGGTCGCCCTTCTTCACCCGCTGGTTATCCTTGACCGGCACGTCCACCACATAGCCCGGCACGTCGGCGGCCACGTTGATGATGTCGGCGCGCACGCGGCCGTCGCGGGTCCACGGCGTGGTCATGTAGTGCAGCCACAACTGGCGACCGATCACCACGGCAGCAGTCAGCACCAGCAGGGTGGCGATCAGGCTGAAGAACTTTTTCATCGAAGGATTCTCACCAGTAGAGCGACAGCGCCAGGGCGCCGAACAGGCAGACGAACAGGCTCAGGCGCAGCAGCGCCGGGTGCCAGAAGAAGCGGTAGCCATCATGGCTGGCGATGAACCGGTCCAGGCCCCAGGCCAGGCCCAGGGCAAACAGGAACATCAAGGTCATGGTGGGCATGTACACGCCATGGAAGGCGATCTCACGGGGCATGGTGCAATCCTTTCGCCGGTGCCAGTGGCGACTGTGGGTCGAGCAGGGAGGAACGGATGAAGTGCAGGTAGCTCTGCGCGCGGCGCAGCACCGAGGTGTCGAAGTGCCGGGCGAAGGGTTCGTCGGTGGCCTGCACGCGGCTGATGGCATGGTCCACCGCCACCAGGGCGCGCTCGTGGTTGCTGGCACTGGGCTGCAGGAATAGTCGCGCCAGGGCGCGGCCCATGACGCGGATCGCCTGCCGCCACGGCTGCGACTCGGCATAGGCCGGGTGGATCGGCGCGCGGGCCTGCTCCTTGCGCAGCTCGATGATGGCGTGGCCGACTTCCAGCACGGTGAACATCCAGCCCATCAACTCGCTCTGCACCTGTGGCTTGCCGGCGGCCAGGCCATAGGCCTGGTGCAGCAGGTCGCGGGTACGGCTCTCAAAGGCCGAACCCAGGCCACGCAGGCGCCCGCTGATGGCGAACAACACCTGCTCGCGCAGCTCCTGCTCCAGGCGGCTCCACAACCAGCGGCTGTTGGGCGGCAGGATGATCGCCCCGGCCGCCGCGCAGACGAACATGCCGATGACCATGCCGATGTAATCGTTGATGAAGGTGTAAGGGTCGTACACGGTCAGGTTGTTAGGCACCGAGCCGATGGCGAAAAACACCAGCAGGCCAATGCCGTAACCCGCGTAAGCCGGCCGCGATGACAGGAACGCACCGAGCACGAAAACCGGCGCCAGGACCATGCACAGCAGCGGGAAACCGTCGATCCAGGGGAACACGAAGAAGGTTTCGAAGAACCCGATGAAGGCGCCGATGGCCGTGCCGCAGGCCATCTGGAACGACATGCGCTTGGGGTTCGGCGACGCCGCCGACAGGCCCACGGTGACGGTGGCGATCAGGGTCATCATGGCGCCGCTGGGCCAGTCGCTGAGCAGCCAGTAGCTGCCCAGCAGCAACAGTACCGCCGAGGCGCGCACGCCGGCAGCCAGCGACACCAGCCAGCTGGTCTGCGCCACGTAAGGCTCGTCCCACTGCTCGCGCTCGTGCTTGTGCGCGGCCAGCGAGGCGTGGGTTTCGGCGTAGCTGTACATCTCGTCGACAAAGCGATAGAGCAGCTCGAACGCGGTATGGAAGTCGAGCAGGTCGGACTCGCTGGGCGCGGTTTGCAAGTACTCGGCACGCAGGCCGCGTACCTGGGATTGCAGGCCCTCTTTGTAGGCAGCCAGCTCCAGCGTGAGGCGCAGTGCGTCGGCATCGGTGAGTGCCCGCCCGACATACGGCTGCAGCAGCTCGACCAAGGTATTCAGGCCCGGCTCGATGGCCCCGACGATCTGCAGCGGGCCCCGGGCGCGCAGGCGCTCCAGCAAGCGGTGCAAGGCGTTGAAGCGCGTGGTGATGGCCATGAACTCGCTGTTCATGCGCACCAGCCGGCCCGAACGCCGGCGCATGTGCGGGTCTTCGAAGGCGGTGACGTTGCGTAGGCTTTCAAGGCCAACGGCCTCGGCAACGAAGCGCACGTTGCTGGTTTCGAAGCGGTCGCGCTGGCTGTCGCCGCGCAGGGCTTCGACCACCACACCGGCGAACACCCCGAAGCGCTGGTACAAGGCGTTGCGCATGGCGGCACTGGCCGATTGCGGCAAGATCGCAGCGCTGACAAAGGTCGAGACCAGAATGCCCAAGGCAATCTCCAGCACCCGCCACACCGCCGCCATGAACGCCTGATCGGGGTGCTGCAGCACTGGCAGGCCGATCATCGCCGCCGTATAACCGGCCAACACGAAACCATAGGCACGGAAGGTGCGGTAGCGCATGGCCCCCGCCGAGCACAGGCCCACCCACAGTGCCAGGCTGGGCAGGAACAGCTCGGTGTTCTGCGGAAAGATGGCGATCAGCGCGACCATCATCGCCGAGCCGGCCAGGGTGCCGAGCACCCGGTAGAAGCTCTTGGCAAACACATGGCCGCTTTGCGGCTGCATGACGATGAACACGGTGATCATCGCCGTGCGCGGTTGCGGCAGTTCCAGGCGCATGGCCAGCCACAGAGTGATGAATGCTGCGGCCAGCACCTTGAAGATGTAGACCCAGGTCACCCCGTCGGTACGCGCCCAGGCAAAGAAGCCCCGGCGCCATTCCAGGCTGTGCAGCCAGCGCAGCGGCAGGCTTGATGTGCTCATTCGGCGTTATCCGCCTTGCGGTCGAAGATGGCCAGGGTGGCCGGGGTTTTCGGCGCGGCCTGGCGCTCGTCCTCAGGCACGTCCTTGCCGGCCTGCAAGCCACCACCCAGTGCGGTCACCAGCTCGGCATGGGCGATCAGGCGCGCAGCCTGCACCTGCTGCTGCACCTGCTGCTGGCGGAACAGCAAGGTCTGCGCGTTGAGCACGTTGAGGTAGTCGGTGAGCCCACGTTGGAAGGCGACCATGGCGATGTCGTAGGTTTTCTGCGCCGCGGCCACCGATTCGGCGGCGAAGTGCGACTGCTCCTTCATCGACTCACGGCGGATCAACTGGTCGGAGATGTTCTTCAGCGCGCCGATCACCGTCTGGTTGTAGCGCGCCACGGCAATGTCATAGCCCGCCGAGGCTACGCCCAACTGCGAGCGCAGGCGGCCGCCGTCGAAGATCGGCAGGCTGATGGCCGGGCCGACGTTGTAGTTGAACTTGCGCCCGGTGAGGAATTCCAGCGGCCCGCCGCCCGTGGCCATGAAGCCTAGGCTGCCGACCAGGTCGACATTGGGGAAGAAGCCGGCGTGGGCGACGTCGATGCCCCGCGCCTGAGCGGCCACCTGCCAGCGGCTGGCGACCACGTCGGGGCGCTGGCCAACCAGCTCGGCCGGCAGCGCCGAGGGCAGTTTCAGTGGTGCGGCGAGGGTCAGGCCGGGGCGCTGAATCTGCGCGCCGTCGCCTGGCCCCTTGCCCGCCAATGCCGCCAGCTGGTTGCGGGTCAGGGCGATTTCTTCGTCGAGGCTGTCGAGCTGGCGGTGGGTTTCGGGCAGCGGCGCTTCGGCCTGGCTGACCTCGAAATGGGTGCCGATGCCACCGTCGAGGCGGCGTTTGGCCAGGGCCAGGATCTGTTCCTGCTGCTCAAGCTCGGCCTTGACGATGTCGCGCTGGGCGAAATGCAGGCTCAGCTGAATGTAGGCGCGCACCACGTTGTTCTGCAGCTCGAGCTGCGCCTGGCGGGCCTCGGCGACGCTCATGTGCGCCTGGTCCACGGCCTGTTCGCTGGCGTTGCGTTCACGCCCCCAAAGGTCGAGGGCATAGCTGAAGCCGATAGCGGCGTTGTTGTCCCAGGTGTTGGCGCCCGACAACGCGCCAGGGCCGTAGAACTGGTCTTCTGGCCAATTGTGGCGCTTGAGCGTTGCCTGGCCGTTGGCCTGCAGCTTTTCCGCCGACTCGACCACGCCCGCCATGGCCTTGGCTTCGCGCACTCGCGCTGCGGCCATGGCCAGGCTCGGGCTGCCGGCCACGGCCAAGGCAAGCCAACGGTCCAGCTGCGGGTCGCCATAGGCGTGCCACCACTGCTGGTCGGGCCAGTGGGCGTCGGTGGCGGCTTCGCGAATGGCCGCATCAGTGGTCAAGGTATTGGCTGGCAGCGTCTTGCTTTGCGGGGCAATACCCCAGGTTCCGATACAGCCGCTCAAGGTGAGGCTAAGGGCACAGGCACTGAACACTTGAAGCGTTCTGATGATGCGACGCGGCACAGCTGCGATTTCCCGAGGAAGAGGTGGAGGGGCCGAGCAATTCTAGGGGGCTGCCGCACTGGCGATAAGCGCAGATTCCTGCGAATCTTTGTTACCGAAACAGCGATAATCCGGCTTTGGTCGAAGGCACATTTAAGTAACTTCGTGACACAATTTCGTCCTCTACCTTGAGAGTGACCCATGGACACCCTGCAAAACATGCGTGCTTTCAGTTGCGTAGCCCAGCTCGGCAGTTTCACTGCCGCCGCGGCGCAGCTGGATACGACCACCGCGAACGTGTCGCGGGCGGTCTCCAACCTGGAAGCCCATCTGCAAACCCGGCTGCTCAACCGTACTACCCGGCGCATCGCCCTGACCGAGGCGGGCAAGCGTTACCTGATGCGCTGTGAACAGATTCTTACCTACGTCGAAGAAGCCGAGGCTGAAGCCAGCGACGCCCATGCCCGGCCTGCCGGGCAGTTGAAGGTGCACTCGATGACCGGGGTGGGCCAGCATTTCGTGGTCGATGCCATTGCCCGTTACCGCGAGTCGCACCCGGACGTGACCTTCGACCTGACCATGGCCAACCGTGTGCCGGACCTGCTCGACGAGGGCTACGACGTGTCCATCGTGCTCGCCACCGAGCTGCCGGACTCAGGCTTTGTGTCGCAGCGCCTGGGCATCACCTACAGCATCGTGTGTGCCTCCCCGGAATACGTGGCCAAGCACGGTTTCGCGCACAAGCCGATCGACCTGCTGCAGCACGCCTGCCTGCGCATGGTCAGCCCGGTGATCCCGCTGGAGAAGTGGCTGTTCGACGGCCCGGAGGGCCAGGAACTGGTCAACATCACCAGCTCGCCGTTCCAGGTCAACTCGGCCGATGCGATGAAAACGGCGATCCGCTGCGGCATGGGCATGGGCGTGCTGCCGATCTACTCGGCCATCGACGGTTTGCGTGACGGCAGCCTGGTGCGGGTAATGCCGGACTACCGGCTGCAGGAGCTGAACCTGTATGCGATCTACCCGTCGCGCCAGTACCTGGATGCCAAGATCAAGACCTGGGTCGAGTACCTGCGCAACTCGTTGCCGGAAATTCTCGCCGCCCATGAGGCGGACCTGAAAACCCACGAATTGCTGATCGCTACCTGAAAAAGCTGCTGCATTGCGGTGGTGGACAATGGTAGGTTGCTAACCATTACCGGCCTCTTCGCGGGTAAACCCGCTCCCACAAAGACCTGTGCAGTACCTGTGGGAGCGGGTTCACCCGCAAAGAAGTCACCACCGTCCCACCGCCTTGCAGAGAAGTAGCCCGATGAAAAAGACCGTCCTGGCCTTCAGCCGTATCACCCCGGCCATGGCCGAGCGCCTGCAGCAAGACTTCAACGTGATCGTGCCGAGCCCCAAACTCGGTGACATCAGCGCCCAGTTCAACGAAGCATTGCCCGAGGCCCACGGCCTGATCGGTGCGGGCCGCAAGCTTGGCCGTGCGCAGCTTGAAGGCGCAGCAAAGCTGGAAGTGGTGTCGAGCGTGTCGGTCGGTTACGACAACTACGACGTCGACTACTTCAACGAACGCGGCATCGCCCTGACCAACACCCCCGACGTGCTCACCGAGAGCACAGCAGACCTTGGCTTCTCGCTGATCATGGGCTGCGCCCGCCGCACTGCAGAGCTGGACGCCTGGACCAAGGCCGGCAACTGGCAAGCCACCGTCGGCCCGGCGCATTTCGGCAGCGATGTGCACGGCAAGACCCTGGGTATCGTCGGCCTGGGCAACATCGGCGCGGCCATCGCCCGCCGCGGCCGCTTCGGGTTCAACATGTCGGTGCTGTATGCCGGCAACAGCCGCAAGACGGCGCTGGAGCAGGAACTGGGCGCGCAGTACCGCAGCCTTGAGCAGCTGTTGGCCGAATCCGACTTCGTCTGCATCGTGGTGCCGCTGTCTGACGCCACCCGCAAGCTGATCGGTGCACGCGAGCTGAAGCTGATGAAGCCGAGCGCCTTCCTGATCAACATCGCCCGTGGCCCGGTGGTCGACGAAGCGGCGCTGATCGAGGCACTGCAGAACGGCACCCTTCGTGGCGCCGGCCTGGACGTGTACGAGAAAGAACCGCTGAGCGACTCTCCACTGTTCAAGTTGCCCAATGCACTGACCCTGCCGCACATCGGCTCGGCCACCGCCGAAACCCGCGAAGCCATGGCCAACCGGGCGATGGACAACCTGCGTGCGGCACTGCTGGGTGAGCGGCCGCAGGATCTGGTGAACCCGCAGGTGTGGAAGGGTTGATGCCCCTGCCTAGCGAGCCAGCACCATTGCCGGCTTGGCCTTAGGCTTGCGAAACACCAGCACATTCCCCGCCATCACCGCGACGAGCCCCAGCAACGCTGGGGCCGTCCATTGGTAGCCCTCGGCAAACGCCGACACATTCAGCGCCACCAACGGGAACAGCACCGTGCAATAGGCTGCACGCTCCGGGCCCATGCGCCCGACCAGGGTCAGGTAGGCAGTAAAGCCGATCACCGAGCCCGGGATTACCAGGTACATCAGCGAGCCGATGTAGCGGGTGTTCCATTCCATGTCGAAAGGTATGCCACTGACCAGGCAATAGCCCGCCAGCATCGCCGCGCCATAGCCCATGCCCCAGGCATTGGTGGTCATCGGCTTGAGCCCGGCCTTCTGCTGCATGCTGGAGAGCATGTTGCCGGCCGAGAAACACAGCGTGCCAAGCAGGGCCAGGCCCAGGCCATAGAGGGTTTCGCGGCTGGCCGCGTGGTGCGAAAGTTCGGGCCAGAACAGCAGGCCCAGGCCCAGCAGGCCGAGCGCACCACCGCCGAGCACATTGCTGGCGATCCGCTGGCCGAAGAACACCCGTGCGTTAAGCGCATTCCACAACGTCGCAGTGGAGAACACCACCGCGATCAGGCCGCTGGCGATCCACTGGCTGGCGGTGAGGAAGCACATGAAGTTGACGCAGAACAGGCACAAGCCCTGGGCCAGGCAGATCAGATGGCCACGCCGGTTCATCGGCTGCAGGCGGCGGGTGAGCAGCAGGATGGCGAATAGAATCAGGCCGGCCAGAGCGAAGCGGTAGACGATCGAAACCGGGATGGCGACCACGCCCAGTTGAAGTTTCAGGGCGATCCAGGTGGTGCCCCAGATCAGGACGGTGAGCAGGTACAGGGACAGGTTCATGGCGGTGGTTCCTTGGGCCTTTCAGAATCGGTGCCCGGCGCTTCGCGGGCAAGCCCGCTCCCACAGGTACCGAGCAGTCTTCGGATTCTGTGGGAGCGGGCTTGTCCCGCGAATCGAGGGCGCAGCCCTCGCCAGGACCATCAGTGTTCCCCTGCCCTGAACCCTGCGCTTGCACAAACTTGCGCTTTTCCAACGCAGCCAGCTGTCACTGCCGCGCAAGCGCAGTACGATAGCCGTCAGAGGAATCGCCCATGACCCCACTCAGCCAGTTGCAAGTGTTCAACGCCATGCACGCCTCGCCCCACGCGCGGCTGGAGCTGAGCGCGCAGCTGGGCGATGGCCTGGCGGCGGCGCTGTGGCGCAACCGTGACGATGCCCGCGACTACCAGGCGCCCAGCCACCACACGCTGTCGTGCTACATCGCCGACGGCACCGGCACGTTCCGCCGCCAGCGCCCGGCCGACAAGGGCGCGCCGAACAAGCTGTGCATCATGCCCGCCGGCCATGAGTCGAACTGGGTGGTCAACGGCTCGATCCGCCTGGCGCACCTGTACATCAGCGAGGCGCAATTCGCCCTGGGCTGCGTGCGCCTGCTGGACCGCGAGCCGCGGGAATTGCAGCTGCAGGAGGCGACGTTTCTCGACGACCCGCAGCAGTCGGTGCGCTTTCGCCAGCTGATCACCCTGGACTGGGATGAACCCGGCGAGCGTCTGCTGGCCAGCAGCCTGGCGCACGAGATCGTCGACCACGCGGTGCTCAGCCAGGTTGGTTTGCGCCAAGGCCTGCGCTTGAAAGGCGGGCTGGCGCCGAACCTGCGTCGGCAGTTGGTGGAGTATGTCGAGGCGCACCTGGACCAGCCCATCACCCTCGGTGAGCTGGCCGTGCGCTGCAACCTCTCCGAATACCACTTCGCGCGCATGTTCCGCACCAGCTTTGGCCTGCCGCCACACCAGTACCTGCTGGCTCGGCGGCTGCATCGCGCTTGCCAATTGCTACGGCTGGGGCAACTGCCGGTGGGCGAGGTTGCCTTGCTGTGCGGGTTTGCCAGTGCCAGCCATTTCAGCAACCGCTTCCGCCAGGCGCTTGGTGCGACCCCTGGCGACTATCGCGCGGCCTTCAGTGCCTGATTGGGGCCGCTTTGCGGCCCTTCGCGGGCAAGCCCGCTCCCACAGAGACCGCAGCGCTGCAAATCCTGTGGGAGCGGGCTTGCCCGCGAAGGGCTGCAAAGCAGCCCCAATACGTTAGAACTCGAAGGTACTGGACAGGCTGACCTGCCGCGCATCACCAATCGCGACGAAATACTGGTTCACCGCCGAGCTGTAGTAGACCTTGTCGAACAGGTTCTTCACGTTCAGTTGCAGGCGCACATTGTGTTCGTCGAGCTTGGTCTCGTACGTGGCAAAGGCATCCGCGACGGTGTAGCTCGGCAGGTCGAAGGTGTTGGTCGAATTACCCGCGCGCTCGCCTACATACCGCGCCCCGGCGCCAAAGCGCAGGCGATCGCCGCCGAACAGGCTGCCGAAGTCATACACCGCCGACAGCGAGCCACTGTGCTTGGCCACGTTCTGCAGGCGGTTGCCTTCAAGGTCCGGGTCCTTGGTTACCTTGGCATCGGTAAAGGCATAGCTGCCGATCAGGCTCCAGCGCTCGCTCAACTGCCCGGTCAGGTCAAGTTCCACACCCCGTGAATTGACCTCGCCGGCATTGCTGTACACCGTCTCGCCGGTGCTGCTGTCGAAGTTGGCGACCAGCACGTTGCGCTTGGTGATATCGAACAGTGCCAGGGTGCCGGTCAGGCTGCCTGGTATGTCCAGCTTGGCCCCCAGCTCCCACGACTTGCCTTCTTCGGGCGCTACGGAACCGTCCAGCACCACGCCGCCGGTGAGCGGCGCGATGCTCGAGTTGGGCTTGAACGATTCGCTGTAGCTGCCATAGAACGACAGCTGGTCATCAACCTTGTAGACGATACCGGCATGCGGCACCCAGGCCTGGCCGCTGCTGTCGGTATTGGCCGTGAATGGGCGGCCGCGGCCGGCGTACTGGTCGTACTGCTGGAAGCGCGCGCCGGCCACCAGGATCCAGTGGTCATCCAGGTGCAGCGCGTCTTGCACGAACAGCGCATCGGTACGCAGCTTGTCGGTCTGGTCGCTGTCGCTGGCGCGCACCGTGCTGCCCTCCACTTCCTGGCCGTAGACCGGGTTCACATAGCTGAAGGTGGACTGCGCGGTCTGACGGATCAGGTCGCCACGAAACACCTTGCGGTCTTCATGGTCAACGCCAAACAGCAGGTCATGCTGCATCCCGGCCAGCTGAACATTGCCGTTCAGGCTGAGGGTGGCGAACTGGTCACGGCTCATCGCGTTGTGGGTGCCGTCGATGCTGCGCTTGAGCGTGCCCTCGGCTTCGTTGACGCCGGTCACGCGGACTTGGCTGGCGTCGTAGGTCTCGCGGTTGAAGCTGTAGCCAAAATGCACTTTCCAGTCGTCGGCCAGCTGGTGATCGACCTCCAGCCGGTAGAGGTCGGAGCGGCCTTCCATGTCATTGAATGGTTCATCCAGGCGGCGTGTGGCCGGGATATCCAACGGGTGGCCGTTGCTGCCGAACGCGGTGCCACGGTCGAACGGGTAGAGAAACTCGCGGTGCTCATAGGCCAGCACCACCTGGGTGTCCTCGCCGAGCCAGGCCAGCGATGGCGCCACCAGCGATTCGCGGTGCACGCCGAAGTTGCGCCAGTAATCTTCGTCCTCATGGTCGACGATCAGGCGGTAGGCGAAGTTGCTGTCGCCCAGCGCACCGGTGCTGTCGAAGCCGCCACCGCTGCCGTTCTTGCCACTGCCGTAGGTCGAACCGCGCACGGTCAAGGCGTTGTACTGCTGCAGTTGCGGGCGTTTGCTGACCACGTTGATCACCCCGCCCGGGTCCTGGATGCCATACAGCAGCGAGGCCGGACCCTTGAGCACTTCCACCCGCTCGGTGCTGGCGTTGAGGCTGCGGCCCTGCACGATTGGCATGCCGTCGCGCATGATCGAGCCGTCGCGGTTGTCGCCAAAGCCGCGCTTCATCACGGTGTCGGAGGTGCCGCCGAAATTGTTGCCCTGGGTGATGCCGCTGACATTGGCCAGGGCGTCATCGAGGTTGCGCGGGGCCTGGTCGCGGATGACCTGGGCAGGTACCACGTTGATGGCTTGAGGGATGTCCTGGGACGGGCCTTGACCCCGCATGATCGAGGCACTGGCGGGGGGCTGGTAGCTGTAGGCGTCCATCTGCGAGTTCACCGTAGTGGCTTGCAGGTTGAGGGCACCGGAAGTGTCCAGAGGCTCAAGCGTCAGCGTGCGGGCGTCGACACGGCGCCAGGTCAGGCCGGAATTCCCCAGTAACTGTTGCAGCGCCTGTTCGGCGCTGAATGAGCCATTCAGCGCCGGTGCCTGCACGACGGGCAGCTCGAGTGTGTAGACCACACTTTGCCCACTGGCACGGCTAAAGGCGTTGAGTGCCTGGGCCAGCGGCTGGCTGGGCTGGGCGAAAGCGTGCAACTGAAGCTGCTCGGCGGCCAGGACGCAAGGGGCTGCTGTGATGGCCGATGCTGTGATGGCCGAGAGTGCAGAAAGGCCGAGCCAGAGAGGGACGCTACGCGGGGTGAACTTCATGGACGCTGACCTGTGAGAGGGTTATTACTGCGAATGAATCGCACTTCCACTCATTACACGGATGCCACGTCCTGTTACCTCATCCGCTTTTGAAAATTATTTTTTCAGGCCCGGCCTACCTGATGAGCGTCAGCCGCCCAAACACCGTCTGCCGCGAAAAGCCCATCACCTTGCCCAGCGAATCCAGGGCCACCAGCGGCTCCTGCACCGGGAAGCTGCCGCTGACCTTGCGCTGCCCCAGTTGATCACCCAGCACTACGATCCGCCCTGGGTAATAACGGCGCAGATCCTCGATCACCTGTGCCAACGGCACCTGGTAGTAATTGAGCCAGCCCTGGCGCCAGGCCAGGCGGCTGTCGCTGTCCACGCTCAGGGTTTCGCCCGCATGGCCTTCGGCGTACGCCAGTTGCTGGTTGGCCGTCAGCTCACGGGCCGCTTGCCCCTGCGCCGGGGTGACAGCCACGCGGCCGCTGCGCACAGTCACCTGTGCACCCTCAGCCTGCTCGCGCACTTCAAATTCGGTACCGAGCACACGCACCTGACCACCCGCCGCTTCGACCACGAACGGTTCACCGGTGTGTGTGACCTTGAAAAACGCAGCGCCATGCAGCAGCTGGACATGGCGCTCGCCCTGCTGAAAATCCACCGCAATGGCACTGCCGGCATCCAGCGTCACCTGCGACTGGTCAGCCAGGGTCACCTGGCGAACTGTATCGGTGCTGCTGAAGTCGGCCTGCAGGTCCTGCAGCCAGTAACCTGGGTGCCAGCCGCCCGCCACACCTACAGCCAGTACCAGGCACGCCGCTGTCGCCAGGGCGCTCAAGCGGTGCCAGCGCCTGGCGGCAGGCGCCTTGGCCATGGCGTCCAGGTAATGCTGCAGGCCCGCCTGCTCTTCTGCGGCCAAACGCGCGGCAGGCGCCGCACTCATCTGCCAGAGCCTCTGCGCCTGAGCATAGGCTTGGCGATGCTGCGGGTCGGCCAGCAGCCAGCGCTTGAACGCCGCGCTGTGTTGCGTCTCGGGCTGCTCGTTGATGCGGCTCAGCCAGTGCAATGCCGCTTGCGACGGGTCGGCGGTGTTCATGTCTGGATGGCTCATCGACGGGCGCTCCCTGGCCTGCGCGTGGGGGTCGCGGGTTCGGCAACACTGGCCTTGCACGCTTCGAGGGCGCGCATCATATGCTTTTCCACAGCGCTCTGGGACAGCTGCATGGCCTTGGCGATCTCACCGTACTTGCAGCCGTGGATGCGGTTGAGCAAAAAGATCTGCCGGGTACGTTCCGGCAAGGCACGCAGTGCGGCTTCGATGCGTTGCAGGTCATGATCGACCTCCAGCGCCTGTTCCGGTGCCAGGCCCGTGCACGTTTCATCCAGCGGTTGCGACGCTTCGGCGACGCGTTCGCGGCTGCCTTCGCTGCGCAGGTGGTCAATGGCCAGGTTGCCAGCGCAACGCAGCAGGTAAGTGTCCAGTGCCTCGACCTTGACCTCGGGGCGGCGCCAGAAGCGCAGGAACAGCTCCTGCACCAGGTCCGATGCGGTGGCGCGGCAGCCCACCCGGCGGCTGACCAAGGCCTCCATGCGTGCACGCTGGGCCATGAACACCTGGACGAAGCGCGCGCGTGTGCTGTCGCTGTCGGGCTCGGTCAAGGCGTCACCCGGCAAACAAGGCCAGCAGCGGGCCGAGTATCAGGCTGAGCGCAGCCGCGCCCAGCAGCAGGCGCGGCTGGTAAGGCAAACCGAAGACCCACAGCGTTACCCCGGCCATCAACACGGCGATCCACTCCACCAGGCCATGGGCCCAGCCGCGCTGGTGCACCGACAGCACCAGCGACACGGTCAACAACAGCCAACCCGCGAGGCGCAGGCTACGCAACTGGCCAGCCTTGGGCTTGCGCCCGAGCACGTCGCTGAAGTGTTTTTCCATCGCCAGGCACAAGGCGGCGAACCCGGCGAAGCCGATCAGGGCAATGCTCAGCATCAACTCACCTCGACTGCTTCAGCTGTTGCCTTGGCCGCCCGGGGTGCGCGTTTGGCAACCGGCTTGGGCGCGCGCAGCATTTTCCCTGCTGCCCAGGCGAGGAACACGCCAGTGGCCAGCGCCGTCAGGTCGACACCCGCCATGGCCCAGTCACCGGCCGCCACGGAGTGGTTCAGGCCTTGGCCGGTAGTCAGCGCATTGAGCAACGGCAGCAACGCGAAAGCCAACGCCCCCAGCCCCAACTGCTCACCCCATGCCCTGCGCCCCGGGCGTAACACGGCGTGCACCAGCGACAGCGCCCAGAGCAGGAAGAAGCTGTTGATTTCCCAGTTGCCCCTGCCCTCCAGCCCCACCGGCAACAGGCGGTTGGCCCAGAAGAAGGCGGCCACGCCAAGCAGCAGGCCACTCATGCTGGCGATATTGAGTACTTCGACCAGGCGCAACTCGCCAGGGATGCGCTCGCTCTTGGCATGTTTGAGCTGGCGCTTGCCCAGCCACATCACCAGGCCCGTACCGATCACTGCAGTGCCGGCCACGCCGAAGGCGAAGTACAACCAGCGCAGCCAGGGGCCGGCATAGTTGCCCATGTGCAGGCCGGCAAAACTGAAGGAGGTCATCATGGCCGCGCTTTCCGGCGCCCCCTGGCTCAGCAGCGCCCCGGTGGCCCCATCGAAGGTCCAGCTGGCGCTGCGCTTGTACGCGACATTATCGGCGGCGGATTGCGTGAAGGTGACACGCGCACTGCGATCGCCAGGGTTCTGCACCTGGATGAAGCCCATGCGCGCACCGGGCACCTGCTCCTGAACCTTGGCATACAGGCTCTCCAGCGGCACCAGCGGCGTGGCGACATTGGCCACCTTGGGCACCTCGTCGCGACCGAACAGGTCGTTGAAATAGCCGTTGGTATTGCCGCCATAGCTGGCCAGGATACCGGCCGGCATGACCATGTACATGAACAGCACCAGGCTGCTGTAGCTGATCATCAGGTGGAACGGCAGCACCAGCACGCCAATCGCGTTATGGCCGTCCAGCCACGAACGCTGGCCCTTGCCCGGGCGGAACGTGAAGAACTCCTTGAAGATCTTCTTGTGGGTGATGATGCCGGTGACCAGCCCAAGCAACATGATGAAGGCGCAGAACGTCGACAGCCAGCGCCCCCACGGGTACGGCATCTGCAACTCGAAGTGGAACCGGTAGAAGAAGTCGCCGCCGCGGCTGTCACGCGCCTGCACCGGCTGGCCACTTTGTGCGTCCAGGCTTTTTCTGACAACCCCCCGGCGCCCGCCATCAGGGTCGCGCCACCCCACGCCCAATGCCGCTTCTCGCTCACTGGGCAAGCGGATCATCCAGCTTGCGGAGTGCCCGGCGTTGGCCTCCAGGTAGCGCTGGGCAAGGCCCAGGCTGGCGAGCGGATCGAGCGCATGGCTGCGCACCTCGGGCTGCGCCCAATGGCTGATCTCCTCCTTGAAGTACGACAGCGTACCGCTCAAGAAGATGGCAAACAGCAGCCAGCCGAAGATCAGGCCAGTCCAGGTGTGCAGCCAGGCCATGGCCTGGCGGAAGCCTTCCTTCATGGGTTTTTCATCCAGTAGGCGAGCCCATTGACCATCCCCAGCACCAGGCTCGGCAGCACTACACCGAGCCAGGCACGCCAGGCGCTGCGGCAGGCGAAGCACCAGAGGAAGGCCAACAGGTAGAAAACGAACGACACCAGCAAGCCGGTCAAGGTGGCGTCGACCTGCGGGAGGGGTGCCAGCAGCGCCACGCAGATGCTGACCATCGACGCCAGCAGATAGCCGCCCAGCAACGCGGCCAGGCAGCGCGAGGCCACGGCCAGGCGATAGCTGACAGGAAGTCCGGCGGCGTTGCGCTTCATGGCGAGGGTCCGGGGAAATTCGGGGAAGCAATAGTAATGATTTCAATTCTCATAAGCAAAGTCTGAACGCTGTATTGCCGAGCAACCTGCATGTCACTACAATGCGAACAATTCTTAATACCAGTTGCGCGATCTGGCGCCGGAGTATCACGGTGCCCAGCGCCCTTTCTTCCACCGTCGAAGGCCTTTACCACGCTCATCACACCTGGCTGACCAGCTGGTTGCGCCGCCGCCTGGGCTGCCCGCAAAGCGCCGCCGACCTGGCCCAGGACACTTACGTGCGCCTGCTCCAGGCACGTGAAGCGCCGCAATTGGTCGAGCCCCGCGCGTTCCTCGCCACCGTGGCCAAGCGTGTGCTGTGCAATCACTTCCGCCGGCAGGAGCTGGAGCGCGCGTACCTCCAAGCCTTGGCGCAAATCCCCGAGCGGGTGGCACCGAGCGAAGAACAGAAAGCGATCATTTTCGAAACCCTGCTAGAGCTCGACCGCCTGCTCGACGGCCTGCCGCCACTGGTGAAACGCGCCTTCCTGCTGGCCCAGGTCGATGGCCTTGGCCAAGGCGAGATCGCCCGCGAGCTGGGCATTTCGCTGGCCACGGTCAAGCGTTACCTGAACAAGGCAGCCTTGCGCTGTTATTTCGCACTGTGAACACATCATTTTCATCGCAGGTGGCCGAGCAGGCCGTGCACTGGTTGATCGAGTCCCAGGGCGACGACTTCGACCAGACCCAGCAGCTGGCATTGCAGCATTGGCTGCTGGCCGATCACGAGCATCAGCGCGCCTGGGCGCATATCCAACAGGTCAACCAGCGCTTGCGTGGCGTCGCCTCGCCAGTGGTGCATGCCACATTGCAGGCGCCACCCTCCCCCGCACGCCGCCGGGCGCTCAAGGCGTTGCTGCTGGTGGGCGTGGCCAGCGCCGCTGGCATGGGCCTGCAATCGCACAACCCGTTGCCAGGCCTGATGGCCGACTACCGCAGCCCGGTCGGCCAGCGCCGGCGGATGCACCTGGACGATGGCAGCCTGCTGCAACTCAATACCCGCAGCGCTGCCGATGTGCGCTTCGATGGCCAGCAACGCGTGGTACGGCTGCTGGAGGGTGAGCTTGCACTGGACGTTGCCCGCGACACTCGCCCCTTGCTGCTGCGCACCGCCGAAGGTGCCCTGCAGTTGGACAGCGGCCGGTTCAACGTGCGCGAGTTCGAGGGTTTCAGCCTGGTGTCGGTGTTCAGTGGCAAGGCCATCGTCTCGGGCCAGGCGCTGCTGCCCGGGCAACGGGCACGGTTCAGCGCCAATGGCTGGCAGGCCATTGCGCCGCTGGACAGCAATAGCGGTGCCTGGGTCGACGGTATGCTGGTGGCGTCGCAAATGCGCCTGACGGACTTCCTGGCCGAGCTTGGGCGTTATCGCCAAGGGCAGCTGGGCTGCAGCGAACGGGTGGCCGACTTGCGGGTGTCCGGTTCGTACCCGCTGGATGACAGTGAGCGGATTTTGCAGATGCTGGAGGTGGCATTACCGGTGCGCGTGCGGCGCTTCACCCGCTACTGGGTCACGGTAGAACCGCGCCTCAGCTGAAAAAAAAAACTTTCAATGGCCTGAGCCATTTCCTGAACCTCGCGTGACAGAGAAGGCAGAACCCCCTTCTCACAGGATCCGCCCCCATGCCCCTGCGCCCCAGCCCCCTCGTCCACGCCTTGCTGCTCGCCACCAGCCTCGGCCTTGCCACGCCGGCCCTGCACGCCGCCGAGGCACGCACCTACCACATCGCCGCCGGCTCCCTGGAAGACGCCCTGAATCAGTTCGGCCGCGAAAGCGGTGCGCTGATCTCGTTCGGCTCGCAACTGACCCAAGGCCTGAACAGCCAAGGCCTGGACGGGCAGTACGACATCGCCCAGGGCCTCGACGCCTTGCTGCGCGGTAGCGGCCTGCAGGCGCAGCAAGAGGCCGATAACGCATTCAGCCTGCAGCCTGTCGATGCAGCAAAACCAGAGGCGGCCATTGAGCTTGGCGCCTCGACCGTGGTCGGCGACTGGCTGGGCGAAGCGCAGCAGGACAACGTCTTCGAGCACGCTGGCGCCCGCGACGTGGTACGCCGCGAGGAGTTCGAGCGCAGCGGCGCCACCACCGCTCGCGAAGTGCTCAACCGCATGCCCGGCGTCAACGCACCGGACAACAACGGCACCGGCAGCCATGACCTGGCACTGAACTTCGGTATCCGTGGCCTCAACCCACGCCTGGCTTCGCGCTCGACGGTGCTGATGGATGGCATCCCGGTGCCCTTCGCCCCCTATGGCCAGCCGCAGCTGTCGCTGGCGCCAATCAGCATGGGCAACATGGATGCGGTGGACGTGGTACGTGGCGGCGGTGCCGTGCGTTATGGCCCGCAGAACGTCGGCGGCATCGTCAACTTCGTCACCCGCGCCATCCCCGAACAGGCGACCTTCAAGGCCGCAATGCAAAACCAGATCAGCCCATCCTCCAGCCATGACGGCTTCAAGAACAGCGCCAACCTGTTGGTCGGTGGCACCAACGACAACGGCCTGGGCGGCGCCCTGCTGTACTCCGGCGTGCGCGGTGGCGATTGGCGCGAGCACAGCGACACACAAATCGACGACCTGATTCTCAAGGGCAAGCTGCAGCTCGACGAAGCCAACAGCCTGCACGCCATGGCGCAATACTACGAAGGCGAAGCGGACATGCCGGGCGGCCTGAGCACGGCCGATTTCGACGCCGACCCGTACCAGTCGACGCGCCTGAAGGACAAGTTCTGGGGCCGCCGTACGCTGTTCAACTTCGGCTACGACTACAAGCAGGATGATCGCCAGTTCAGCGTCAACAGCTTCTTCACCAAGACCCTGCGCAGCGGTTACCTCGACCAGGGCAACTTCGTTTCGCTGTCACCACGCGAATACTGGGTACGCGGCATCGAGACGCGCTTCTCGCAAGGCGTCGCGTTGGGCGACAGCTGGCACGAACTGGGCATTGGCTACCGCTACGTCAACGAGGCGGGTCACGAGCTGCGCTTCCGTGAGCCGGTCAACGGCAACCTGCCGACCACCGCCAGCCGCAACGACCGCGACACCCGTGGCAGCACCGAAGCCCATGCCATCTACCTGGATGACCGCATCGACATCGGCCGCTGGACCATCACCCCGGGCGTGCGCTACGAGATGATCGACTCCGAACAGAGCAACAAGCTCAACGGCCAGCGCTACCAGGGCAGCTACAACACCGCCTTGCCGGCACTGAATGTGATGTACCACCTGACCGACACCTGGAACCTGTACGCCAACACCGAAGGCTCGTTCGGCAGCGTGCAGTACAGCCAGATGCCCAACCGCGTGACCAGTGGTGAGGTGAAACCTGAAAAAGCGCGCACCTGGGAAGTCGGCACCCGCTACGACAACGGCGACCTGCAGGCCGAGATCGGGGCGTTCCTGATCAACTTCGACAACCAGTACGAAAGCAACCAGAGCAACGACTCGGTCATTGCCCGCGGCGAAACACGACACCAGGGCATCGAGACCAGCATGCGCTATGCACTCGATGGTTTGAGCCCCGCGCTGGCAGGCTTCGACGTGCATGCAAGTTACGCCTTCGTTGACGCGACCATCCGCGAAGATGGGCCGAACAAGGGCAATCAGGTACCGTTCTCCTCGCGCCACAAGGGTAACGTGGGCGTGGGTTACACCGATGGGCCATGGCAGCTGAACCTGGATGGCAGCTTCCAGAGCAGCCAGTATGCGGACAACGCCAACACCAGCGCCGAAAGCGCCGACGGCAGCACCGGGCGCATTCCGGGCTACATGCTGGTGAGCACCCGTGCCGGGTACGATTTCGGCGCGCAACTGTCGAACCTGAAAGTGGCGGTGGGCGTGAAAAACCTGTTCAACCGCGAGTACTACACGCGCTCGTTCGATGACAACAACAAGGGCAAGTACGTGGGTGAGCCGCGCACCTTGTACGTGCAGACGTCGGTAGAGTTCTGATCGAATATCGGGCCGCTTTGCGGCCCCTCATCTGGATTTGCTACAAGAAATTTATTTTCAAAAAGGGCTTGAATTCATTCCTCGGTTGCCTGACCTTAGAGTCAAGAGGCGAAGAATTACCAGGGGCCTCAAGGGCCTAGGCACGCCTCCATGCGAGCAAGCTGAATAAGGATTGAATCATGCAAATCCAGGTCAACAGCAGCAACCATATCGAAGGCAACATCCGTCTGAACGAGTGGGTCCGCAGCACGCTGGAAGCCACACTCGAACGTTACGAGGAAGACCTCACCCGCATCGAGGTGCACCTGCGCGACGAGAACGGCGCCAAGCCCGGGCCGCATGACAAACGCTGCCAGATGGAGGCTCGCCCCAAAGGCCATCAACCGATTTCCGTGACCCACACCGCCACCTCGCTGGACCAGGCAGTCGACGGTGCCGCCAGCAAGCTGAACAATGCGCTGGAACACTTCTACGGCAAATTGCGCAGCAAGCGTGGCGTCCTGGAATTGAGTGACCCCGACGCCTGATACTCGCCCATGAACAACAACGCCCGGCCAAGTGCCGGGCGTTTTCGTATGCGTAATGTCAGCTCAGTATTTGACGGCCTGCAGCAAGGGTTGCGGGAACAGATTGTCCAGGGTCTCCAGCAACCGCGCGTGATAGATAGGCTTGCGGAAGAAGTCCAGCACCTGCAGGCGCAGCAAGTCGCTGACATCATCCATGCCGGCGTGCCCCGACATGACAATCACCGGTAGGTGCTGGCGGGCAGTATGGTCGCGCAGGCGCTTGATCAACCCCATCCCGCTTTCTTCCGGCATGCGCAGGTCGGTGATGACCAGGGCAACGTCCGGATGGCGGGTAAGCAACTGCAGGGCCGCTTTTACCGACCCGGCGGTATGGCAGTAGTAACCTTCGTTTTCCAGCAGTTCCGCCAGTTCAAGCAGGTGCTCTTCCTCGTCATCGACCAAAAGAATCTGCTGACGCGAGGAAGAGTTCTGCATGGTTGGCTCCTGGGCATCGGTTCCGATGATGGCTTTACCTGGCTTGGAGTGGGGAAGTTACAGAGCGCCCTGGATCGCGGTGAACATCGTGGTGATTTTGGTCGAGATCGGATCCACGAAGGTTGCCAGCACCACTGCGACCATTGCTGCGATAACCGCGTATTCGATACCGGACGCGCCGTCCTTGCGATGCAGGAAGTTTTTGCACTGATGGATGATCTGTTTCAGCAGCATGATCCAGCTCCTTGCGGCGACAGCGCCGGCGATAAATGGTGTCAAAGTGACGCCTATTTGCCATCAAAGGATCGCTAAGCCTGAGCCGTCTGCAAATATAAAAAAGTATTAGTCACGCCGAACTAGTCGGAAAGTATTAGTGGTGATTAATCCAGTTAACCGCTTGTTTTGACTAGTTTTGCAGCAAAACTTCAAAAAAATCTGCCGGCCTCATGGCGAATGGCGATGGCTGGGCTACTGTGCAATAGCGAAATAGTAACTTTTTGCCAGCATTGCTTTAGTCCAGGGAGGCCAGACATGAGCAGTCGCTTGACCATGATTCTGGCTGGCTTGTTTCTCCTGGGGGCACTCTTGGCGGGGTACTGGGGCGTCGTGCTGAGCCGCCCTGCTGCGCCCCCCGAACCTGCCCCCAGCATCGCCGATCAACCCGTCACGGTGATCGCGCCGCCCGCCTCGCAACCGCCAGAACCTCCGCGCACGCCCATCGTGGTGCTGCGCAAGGCGCTCCCGGCGAATACGCCGGTGACTGAAGAAGACGTGTTGCTCGAGCGCCTGCAGGTCGTACCCGCCGGGGCCTTTCAGAGCATTGACCAGGTGCTCGGCCGCGCCAGCACCAGGCCCCTTGCCGCAGGCAGCTGGCTGGATGAATCGAGCTTCGAGGCCGGTGGGCCGCTGTCGCGCATGATCCGCCCCCACGAGCGCGCGGTTGCCGTGGGCGTGGACGAAGTGGTCGGCGCCGCCGGGCAGATGCACCCGGGTGATTATGTCGACGTGTTGCTGTACCTGCGTGAAGAAACCAGCAACCCACAGTCCTCTGCCCAAGTCGTGCTGCCAGCCCTGAGAGTACTCAGCGTCGGCGAACAGATGGGCCTGGCCAATGACGGGCGCCCGGCGCAGACCGCCGCAGAACAGAAAGCCCGCCGCGAACAGGCGATGTCGAGCAGCATCAGTACCACCCGCACCGTGGTCCTGGCCGTGCCCGAAACCTTGGCCAGCCGCCTGATGCTGGCGGCCCAGGTCGGCACCCTGCGCCTCGCCGTGCGCAGTGCCGACGAACAAAGGCTGGCTCACTACTGGGCCGAGGGGGATAGCAAACCAAAGGTTGATGGCATCAACCGCGAACTCTACCGCTTCAGCCAACTGTCCCAGACGCCCGTGGCCAATCCCGCTGCAACAACCACCGCCGTTGCGGGCATGCAGATCATCCGTGGGGCGCAGACCGCCGACGCCAACAAGACACCCTGACAAGGCAAGGATGCAGTATGCGTAGTTCCGAGCGTTGCAGTGCAAAACGATGCTTCAGCCTTGCGTGCCTGGCCGTGCTTCTGGCCGCGTTCCTGCCCAAGGCCAACGCGGCCGGCAAAGGCTGCGAAGCGGTTTCCCAGTTGCCCTCTGTCATCGAGATGGATCAAGGCCTGCAGCAAGAACTGCGGCTGCCGCTGACGATCACCCGGGCCGCCGTCGGCGAGCCCAAGGTCGCCGACGTGCAGGCCAGCGGCGAGCGCGCCGTGCTGGTGACCGCCGTAGGCCAGGGCAATACCACGCTCATGCTGTGGACGGCCTGCTCGCCGACGCCACACCGGGCCATGCTGTTCGTCAAAGGCCAGGCCAGCGCCGACATGGCCGAAGGTGGCCTGCCGCCCTCGCTGGACGCGCAGTTGCCCAGCCAGGTGCAGGCCGACATCCGCTTCGTCGAAGTGCGGCGCACCAAGTACAAGGAAGCTGGCGCCCGCCTGTTTTTCAGCGGTTCGAACAACAGCCTGATCGGCTCGCCGGGCACCGTGCCGGGCACGTCGGTGACACCAGGCTCGGTGCCTAACGTGGCCCCGGAAATACCGCTTAACGACGGTGTGTTCAACATCGTCTGGGGTGGCGGCAGCAGCCGCTTCCTGGCGGCGATCAACGCACTGGAGAACAGTGGCTTCGCCTACACCCTGGCGCGCCCCAGCCTCACCGTGCTCAGCGGTTTGACCGCAAGCTTCCTGGCCGGTGGCGAAATACCGATCCCCGTGCCCAGCGCTGGCAGTGACAACTTCTCGATCGAGTACAAGGAGTTCGGCGTGCGTCTGGCACTGACGCCAACGGTGATCAGCCGCGACCGCATTACCCTCAAGGTCGCGCCTGAAGTCAGCGAACTCGACTACACCAACGCGGTGACCATCGCCGGCACCCGGGTACCGGGGCTGAGCGTGCGACGCACCGATACCAGCATTTCCCTGGCCGATGGCGAGAGCTTCATCATCAGCGGCCTGGTCGGCAACAACACCCGTTCCGCCGTGGACAAACTCCCCGGGCTGGGCAACCTGCCGGTCATTGGTGCGTTCTTCCGGCAATCGACCTTGGTCCGCGAAGAGACCGAGCTGCTGATGATCGTCACCCCGCACCTGGTACAGCCTCTGGCAGCCAACGCCCGCTTGCCGCAACTGCCTGGCGAGGGGTTGCGCACCTACGACCCGAGCTGGGGCCGGCTGTTCTTCCTGGAAAACGGCAACTTCGATGGCCAAAGCGGGTTATCACGATGAACGAGATCCTCAACCAGACCTTTCTGGGCATCACCCGCAACGAAGAGGACCTGCAGTGGCTGCAGACTGCACTGGCCCCTCAAGGCCAGGTGATCGGTGCCAGTGGCGGCAGCCTCGACGAACTGCTGGCACTGGTCAACGCCACCTTCAGCACCTTGGTGTTCATTGGCCTGGACCGTGAACAACTGGTCAACCAGTGCGCGCTGATCGAGGGCGTCCTGGAAGCCAAGCCGATGCTGGCGATCGTCGCCCTGGGCGACGGCATGGATAACCAGTTGGTGCTGCACGCCATGCGCGCCGGTGCCCGTGATTTTGTTGCCTATGGCTCGCGGGCCAGTGAAGTGGCTGGCCTGGTAAGGCGGCTGGGCAAACGCATGCCGACCGTCACCAGCAACCCCAGCCTGGGCGGCCTGACCGTGCTGTATGGCGCGCAGTCAGGTGCCGATGGCGCGTTGTTGACCACGCACCTGGCGCGGGTGGTACAGGAAAGCGGCCAGCAAACCCTGCTGCTGGACCTGGGCATGCCGCGTGGCGACAGCCTGGCCCTGCTCGGGTTGGAGGCGTCGTTCTACTTCGGCGATGCCCTGCGCCACCTGCGCCGGCTGGACACCACCCTGATCGACAGTGCCTTCACCCGCGACAAGAAAGGCCTGCGCCTGCTGACCTTCGCCGAAAACGACGAGCCGCTGCGTACCACCAGCGCGGCCGAGCTGTACATGCTGCTCAGCGCATTGCGCCAGCACTTCCAGCACATTGTGGTGAACCTGACCGGGCATGCCGACAGCGAAGCCCTGCGCACCATCGTCAGCCACTGCGACAAGCTCATCGTCTACACCGACCAGAACATCCTCGACTGCCGGCGCAACCTCGAAGTGCTGGAGCTGTGGCGTGACCAGGGCATCAAGCTGGAACATGCCAGCCTGCTGGTCGACCGCTACCTGAACAATGTCGCCCCGGACGCCGACAGCCTAGCCAAGCGCTACGCGCTGCCACTGCTCAAGGTCATGCCCGACAGCGCCGAGGTGCGGCTGAACGTGAAAAACCAGGGCCTGAGCCTGTTTGAACTGGCCCCACGTGAAAACCTCACGCAAGCCCTGCGCAGCCTGGGTGAACGGCTGGCGCAGCGCTCGGAAAACCTTTCGCCACCGGCCTTCACCTGGCTGCGTCGGCTGTGGGGCAGCAAATGAACGGCGACCAACCCTTTGGCGGCCCGCACCACGCGTCAGGCGACCCCTATGCACTCAAACGGGCGCTGCACCGTTTTGCCATCGACGCCATCGAAGACAGCGGCCGCAACCTGCTGGAAGGCGCGCGCCCGGCACTGACCCAGTTCATCCTCGAGCAGGTCGGCGATTACGTCGCGCGCCTGCGCCTGGCGTTGTCACGCTACGAAATGGAGCGCCTGGCCGAGGAACTGGTCGATGAGCTGACCGGCTTCGGGCCGCTGGAGGTGCTGCTGCGTGACGCCAGCGTCACCGAGATCCTGGTCAACGGGCCGCACCGGGTATTCGTCGAACGCGCCGGGCAGTTGCAGCAGACCGACTTGCGCTTTATCGACGCGCATCACGTCGAGCGCGTCATGCAGCGCATCCTCGCACCGCTCGGGCGGCGCCTGGACGAATCCTCGCCGATGGTCGATGCGCGCATGCCCGATGGCAGCCGGGTCAATGCGATCATCCCGCCCGTGGCGCTGGACGGCCCGTGCCTGTCGATCCGCAAGTTTCGCCAGGACATGCTCAAGAGTGCCGACCTGCTCGCCACCCGCGCCATCGACCAGCACATTTTCGACTTCCTCGAGCGCGCTGTAGGCCGGCGCTGCAACATCCTGGTCAGCGGCGGCACGGGCACCGGCAAGACCACGTTGCTTAACATCCTCAGCCAGATGATTGCACCACGCGAGCGCCTGGTAACCATTGAAGACGTGGCCGAACTGCAGCTGCACCACCCCCACGTGGTGCGCCTGGAAACCCGCCCGCCGAATGCCGAAGGGCACGGTGAGATCAAGGCCAGCGAGCTGATCCGCAACGCCCTGCGCATGCGCCCCGACCGCATCATCCTCGGCGAAATCCGCGGCACCGAAGTGCTGGATGTACTGACCGCGATGAACACCGGCCACGACGGCTCGATGAGCACGGTGCACGCCAACACCGCACAGGACGCGTTGCTGCGCCTGGAAACCCTGGTTGGCGTGAGCGGGCGGCAGATCGCCGAGAAGACCTTGCGGCAGATGATCTGCGCGGCGCTGGATGTGGTGATCCAGCTGACCCGCCTGCCCGATGGCCGCCGCTGCGTCAGCGAAATACTGGAAGTGGTCGGGGTGCGCGACGACGTGTACGTGACCAGCACCCTGTTCCGCCTCGACCGCCGCGGCGGCGATGTATTTCTGCGCGAAGCGCCGAACCCTGCAGGCAGCAAGCTGCGCAATGAAGGTGTGCTGTGATCGGCCCCCTGCTGCTGGCGCTTGCGCCGCTGTTGCTGGGCGTCTCGTTGATGCTGTTTCGCCTGGGCCTGTACAAGCGCAGCGAACAGCGCATTCTCCAGCGCCTGGGGCGTGCGTTGCAGGTGGTGCGCAGTGGCAACGCCCGGCGCGACTGGCTCGACCCACTGTTGCAGCGCGCCGGGCTTGGCGCAACGGACTGGCAACCGCAGCGCTGGCTGCTGGCCTGGCTCGGCCTGGTGCTACTGGCCCTGCTTACCGCCGGTTGGGTGGCCGGGCTGATGGTGCTGGTGAGCCTGCCGCTGCTCGGTTACTTCACCCTCAGCTGGCTGTGCCGGCGGCGCGTGCAACAGCTGGTCGAGCAACTGCCCGCGCTGCTGGATTACAGCGTACGCAGCCTCAAGGCCGGGCGCACGCTCAATGATGCCGTGCTCGGTGGCATCGACAGCACCCGCGAACCGTTGCGCTCGACCATGGCCCGCGTGCGTCGCAACGTGCAGCTGGGCGTACCGCTGGATGATGCGGTCAATGAACTGGCCGAGCTGTACGGCCAGGACGAACTGCGGTTGTTCGCCATGGGTTTGCGTATCAACCAGCGCTACGGCGGCAACACCAGCGAGCTGATGGAAAACCTGATCAAGCTGATCCGCGAACGCGAACAAGGCAGCCGCCAGCTCAAGGCCATGACCGGCGAAACCCGCATCACCGCGATCATTCTCGGCGCCTTGCCGGTGGGCATGGCCGGCTACTTCCTGATGGCCAACCCGCGCTACCTGCTGGCCATGTGGCAAGACACCGGCGGCCAGACGATGCTGCTGCTGGCGTTCGCCCTGCAGGTGCTGGGCTGCCTGGTGCTGTGGCGCATGATGAGGAGCCTCTGACCATGGCCTTGCTGCTGTGCGCCTTGTGCCTTCTGGTTGCGGCCACCTTGCTGGGCGTGCAGGCCGCTCGCCAGCTGCGTGCCCGCTACCTGGTGGCTCGACGGCTGCAGGGGCGGCTGGCGCGAGAAGAACGCCTGGGGGACTGGCTGCACTGGTTGGGCAGCAGCCCGCTGGGGCAACGCCTGCAGAAGCTCGACGGTGAAAGCCAGGCCCTGCTCGACCGCGTCGGCTGGCGCCGCAGCCGCCAGCGCGCACTGTTTGCTGCCGTGCAACTGGGGCTGCCGCTGTTGGCGGTGGTGCTGACCTTGCTGCTGCAGCAGGGCGTGATGGGCGGTGACGTGATGCACTGGATGATCTGGCCGCTGTGCGCGCTGGGCATCAGTTACCTGTTGCCCAAGCGCCTGCTGGCGTTCGCCGCCAAGCGTCGCCAGCAGCGGATCGCTCTGGAAGTGAGCCTGATGATTCCGCTGCTGCGCATCCTCTTCGAGACGGGCCTGGCCGTGGAACAGGCGCTGCGCGTGCTGAGCCAGGAAGGCCGAACGCTGGTGCCGGAGATCAGCGAAGAGCTGCGCCAGGTGCTGCAACGGGTGGACTCGGGCCTTGCGCTCGGCCCGGAACTGGAAAAGACCGCACACGTGCTGGCCGTGGACGAATTCATCGATACCTGCACGATCCTCCAGCAGTTGCTGGCCCAGGGCAGTGGCGCGATGAAATCGCTGCTGGCGCTCAAGGACCTGCTCGACGACCGGCGCCTGACGCGCATGCAGGAACGGGTATCGAAAATGTCGGCAAAGATGTCGGCGGTGATGATGGTGTTCCTCTTCCCGGCGTTGCTCATCGTCCTGGCCGGGCCGGGGTTTTCCGCTTTGGCGCGGGCCTTGGGCCCATAGGGAGTGATGGATGAAAGCGATCCTGTTGTTCACCGGCCTGATACTGCTGGCCGGTTGCGCCGGGCAACAACCAGATGGGTTAGGGCAATTGTTCGGCAAAACGAGTTGCGGCAAACCCGACGCCGACCAGCAACTGGCGCTTAACCTGGCGGACGAGATGCTCAACGACGGGCGGCCGCATGCCAGCCTTGCACACCTGCAACAGATGCCAAACACCCTCGACCAGGTGCGCCTGCGCAAGGCCAGGGTTTCGCGCCTGCTCGGGCTCAGCGAGGCCGAACCGCTTTACCGCAGCTTGCTCGGCGGCTGCCTCGCGGCTGAAGGCGAGCATGGCCTGGGGCAACTCGCATCATCCCGCGGCGATGACGTGCAGGCCTTGCAGAACCTGCAACGTGCGGTGCGCCTTGCGCCGACCGATGAGCGGGTGCGCAACGACCTGGGCGTAGTGCTGATGAGCCTGGGGCGGTATGAACAGGCGCGGTTCGAATTTCTCACGGCCATCGAGCTGAAAGATGACAACCCGCTGCCGGCGATCAACCTGGTGACCCTGTCATTGCTGCAGGACAACTGGCAGCAGGCGACCGACCTGGTCGGCCGGCTACGGCTACAACCCGTGCAGTTTGCCCAGGCCCAGGCCCGCGCCAGCCAGATCAAAGCCAACGGGCGTGGGCCGCTTGCCTCGACCAGCGGTGCAGGTGTGATGGTCAACTGAGCGAAAGGAGAAGGTCATGATCAGGTACGTGATGCTGCTGGCCTGCTGCGCGAGCGTATCGGTGGCATGGGCAGAGGACACCCCACGCCAGCAACGCGAAGCACTGACGGCTACAGAAGCACTGTTGCGGGTGCAGTCCAGTGGCGAGCAGGCGTCCAACCGCTTGCAGGTACAGACGGCACGGGAGCGCGACATGTCGATGCAGCGCTGGCTGGAAACCTACAAGTACGCCATCCCGGACTTCTACCGCTGGACCAAGGTGAGAGAATCGAACAACTGACGGGGCCTGCTAAACAGGCCCTGGCGATGTCACTGCAGGCACGCGATGGTCAGCACAAACCCCACCAGCACATAGGGCGCATAGGGCTGCTTGTCGGCCCCCTGCCCTGCCCCGCGCCGCAGCAGCCGTCGGGCCAAGGCCCATACCAGCAACGCGGCCCCGGCACCGATGAAGGTCCCGAGTACGTAGCCCTGGCTGGTGGCCAAGGCCAGCGCGCCGAGCAATTTGACGTCGCCGGCACCAAAGCGCCCGAGCCAGTAGCCGGGTAGCGTGAGCAGCAGCACGATGGCCAGTGCCCAGCCGGCATCACTGGCCGGGGCACCGACCCAGCTGCGCCCCGTAGCCGACAGCCACGCAAGCGCACACGCCGCGGCACCCAAGGTGAGGATGTTGGAAATCTGCCGTTCGCGGACGTCTTGGCCGCTGCACAAGGCAAGCCACGCAAGCAGGGCAATACTGGTTATTGGCAATTGGCCATCCCTGTTCGTCGAACGGTTCTATGCTGTTACTCAGGACTCATCGTCAGGGTAGACGCAACCATGCAAACAGGCCCGGCAATACGGCAAAAAGGCGCGGCAGCCCTCGAATTCGTCTTCGTCTTCATGATTTTTTTCGCCGTATTCTACGGCCTGGTCAGCTACACCCTGCCGATGCTGATGCTGCAGTCGTTCAACCAGGCCAGCAGCGAGGCCGTGCGCCGCTGCGTCGCCCTCGACCCCAACAGCGACAGCTATGACGACGATGTCCAGACCGTTGCCCACGACGTGATCCGCGAGCAGTTGGCCTGGATGCCCGAGGCACTCGACTTCCAGGCGGCCGATGCGCAGGTGAGCCTGAATGACGAAAAACTGCTGAAAGTGACCATCAATTACCCGAAAAAGAAGCTGACCAAGGTGCTGCCACTGCTGGTGATACCGGTGATCGGCGAAGTGCCTCGCTTGCCCGATAACTTGCGCGCCGAAGCGAGCTTGCAACTGTGAGCGGCCTGTTCGATCGCTGGCTGGGCAACCAAGCCGCAGAGCCCGCAGCGCAGGTGCCGCAGGCCATTGGCCTGCAGGTGTGGCTGGACGAGCAAGGGCATGTGCTGCGCTTGGCCGGCCCCTTGCGCACGTTGCTGGCTGTGCCCGGCCAAGCGCATACCCGCGTGCACGATTACTTGTATCGGCACAGCTGGCTGGCCCTCGAAGGTGTGCCCGCCGACTGGCAAGGGCAAGCCCTGGACCTGGACTTCCACACCGTGCACGGCCAGGCCCTGCATACTCGCGGCTGGTTGCTACGCCAGGACATCGGCTGGGTACTGCAGCTGTTCGACATCAGCGACCTGCTGCGCCAAGGCGCTCAGCAGCAGCAGTTTCAGACCCTGCGGCAGCTGGCCGACGACATGGGCCAGGCGGTGCGTGACTGCAGCGAAGCATGGCAGGCGCAGACCACCGCCGAGCAACTGCAGCGCCTGGCCGAACACTGGCATGCAGGTTCCGTGCGCCTGATGCTGGCGGACGAATCCGGATGGCGCACCTATGCCTGCAGCGAAGGCGACTGGCCCTGGGCCGATGACGAACGCCTGCAACCGTGGCTGCTGGCGCTTCCCGGCCAATTCCAGCAAGTGGACCCCGACTTGCCGCAATGGCGGGCGATGTGCGCAGGGTTGCCGCTGTTCCTCCTGCCGTACAGCCATGGCCATGACATTCAGGCCTGGCTGCTGTGTGCCGGCGCCCCGTCGGTGCCTTCAGCAGAGGCTGCCAAAACACTCTTGCAAGCCTTGCTCGAACCGCTGCTCGCACGCCTGCGTCACCACCAGTTGCAGCAGCGCTCGCGCCATCTGGACGAGCTGCAGCAGCAATTGGGCGCAGGCTGGTGGGAATGGCCAGTGCAAGGGCCACTGCGTTTCGACCCGGCGCTGGCCGCAAGCCTTGGCTTGCCGGCGGTGGTGAACATCGAGCACTGGCTGGCACGCCTGCACCCGGCCGATCGCGAAGCCGCGCAGATGGCCCTGGAACAGCTACGCAACGGCATTGCACTGAACTTGAGCCTGCGCCTGCTCGGCGCCGACAGCGCAGCCAGCCCGCGCTGGTTGCACTGGGTCGGGCAACTGCATGGGGGCCAGGTGCACGGTTTTCTGCTCGACATCAGCGCACTGAAAGCCCAGGAGCTTCAGGCCGGCGCCGCCCGCGCCCGGCTGGAGAACCTGATCGCCAGTTCGCCTGCGGTGATCTATATCCAGCGCTACGCCGAGGGCGCGCTGCACAGTGAGTTTTTCAGTGCCAGCCTGACGCCGATGCTGGGCTGGCCCAAGGACAGCGAGCTGGCGCGCCAGCCGGGCCAGGCGGTGCACCCGGACGACCGTGGCATATGGCTGGAGCGAACCCGGGCGCTGCTGCGCGATGGCCAGGTCCGCAGCCGCTACCGCCTGCGCGATCATCTGGGCGGCTATCACTGGGTGCTGGACGAAGCCCGCTTGTTGCGCGACGACCTTGGCCTGCCGGTCGAGGTGGTCGGCCTGTGGCTGGATGTCAGCGAAGCGACCGAGGCCGCCGAGCGCGTACGCCAGAGCGAGGAGCGCTATCGGGTGCTGGTGGAAGACTCGCCAGCCATGATCTGCCGCTACACCCCGGACTTGCAGCTGCTGTTCGGCAACCGGCCACTTGCCGAACAGCTGGAGTGCACGCCTGAGCAGCTGGTCGAGATGAACCTGGGCCAGTGGATGTCCGACAGCCAGCGCCAAGCCTTTGTGCAGCGGCTGGCGGCGTTGACCCCGGAGCAGCCCTTGGGCAGCGCAGAGGTCTGCCTGCAACTGCCGGGGCGCAGGAACGCCTGGTGGGTGTGGGCCGAGCGTGGGCTGTTCGATGAACAGGGGAAATTGCTGGAAGTACAGGCGGTGGGGCGCGACAACACGCAGGTTCGGCACAGCCAGCAGCAATTGCTGCAAGGTGCCAAGATGGCCACCTTGGGCGAACTGGCTACGGGGCTGGTGCATGAAATCAACCAGCCGCTGAATGTGATGCGGCTGGCCGTGGTCAACACGCTCAAGCGCCTGGAAAGCGGTGTGGTCGATATCGAATACCTGACGGTCAAGTTGCAGCGCATCGACGCCCAAGTCGAGCGCGCCGCACGCCTGGTCGAACATCTGCGCACCTACGGGCGCCGCTCCGAGGTCGAATGCCAGGCGTTTGCGGCGTGGGTTGCAGTGAACGGCGCGGCGGCGCTGCTGGCTGAAGGTTTACGCGGCAAGGGTGTGGCGATGCAGATCGAGGAGCCAGACCTGTGTCCGGAAGTGCTCGGCCATGAAGACCAGCTTGAACAGGTCCTGATCAACCTGATGGTCAATGCGCGTGACGCCTTGCTCGAACGGCAGGTTTGCAACCCTCGAATTCGCGTCAGCCAACGCATCGAGCAAGGGCAGCTGTGCCTGTTGGTGGAAGATAACGCCGGGGGCATCGACCCGCGCCTGATCGAGCGCATCTTCGAGCCGTTCTTCACCACCAAGCCGGCCGGTGTGGGGACTGGGCTTGGGCTGTCGGTAAGCCACGGTATCGTCGAGGCCATGGGCGGCAGGCTGGAAGCACTCAACAACAGCGAGGGCGCCTGTTTCCGCGTGGTCTTGCCCGTCTACAACACCAATTGAGCACCGCCGCTGGAGCAGGTGAGATTGGCGCCGACCTCGGCGTTGACCAGGTCGATACCCAATACCTTCAGCAGCACGTTGAGTATGGGGTCGAGCACTGAGCTGAGCAGGCCCTTGATCAGCGGGTCGATGATGCCTTTGACGGTATTGAGCACCCCGTCGACGATCACCAGCAGGCTGCCGAGACCACTGTTGGCGGTGGGCCTGTAAGCCTGGAGCTGGACACCCAGCAACGTATCGCTGAGGCTGCCGACGACGTTGTCGTTGATGGTTCGCATGTTCTGGTACGCGGCAGGCTTGCCGATGTCGGGCGGTGTACGGTCAGGGGCCTGGAAAATCAGCGTTTGCCCGACAGCGCCGCTGCCCAGCACCTTGCTGTCCACCCGCAAGCCGAGGCCACCACCGGCATAGGGTATGCGCGCCTGGCACGTAGAAGGCAGTATCAGCAACCGGGTACAACGCTTGGTGCCGATGTCTATCAACGGCAATGCCTTGATCTCTGTCGTCCCCTTGGTGAAGAACGAATCCACAGATTCGAACCGCCCGACCGCGAGTTTGGCAGCAGAGCTTTGCGCCTGCGTGACCAAGCGTTTGGGCGAGCACTTGAAGGCGTCCGTCACCTGTGGGTTGAAGCGTGCCGTAGCTTCAGCCACTTCCAGGCCGATATCCAGCTGCAGCTTGTCGGGCACGAGGATGATATCGCTGACAGTGCATGGCACACCTAACAGGCAAAGCACCGATTCCAAAGTGGATGCGAGGTTGAGACTGAGCAGGTTGTTGAGCACGTTGGTCAATGGCGCGACAAGTTCGAGCACTGCATTGGCCAAGCCGAGGATCGTGTTGAGCACCGGCAGATCGAGCGAAATCATCGCCCGCACCTGGGCCGTATGAACCTGCAGCTCATCCGTGCGTGGGTCACCCACCGCCGAGATCTGCTGCGGCTCGATCACCTTCAACCGCACCCGGCCATTGACCAGGCCAAGTACACTGATCGGCAAGTCGGCATTGGCTGCGCTCTCGCTGGCCGCCAGCTGGATCACCCCCTGCACCAGTTGCAGCAACTGAATGCTGGCGTCGAGGCCAGCCTGGGTGGTGCCATTCTGGATATCCAGCAGATCGCCCAACTGCAGCAATGTGCTGTTGCTGGTCCCAAGCGCGAGCTTGCCCAGGTTAGTCACCACATCGGCCACGGCCCCGCTTTGCTGCAGCACTTTGATTGCCGCTTGCAGCAGTTGCGTGGCGGTGGCGTTGGCATTGAGCAGTTGCTGGTAGTCACCGACCTTCACATTCAGGTCGACCGCCAGCTGGTCGAGATACTTGAGCAAATTGATGTTGGTGGCAGCGATCCCTTTCCAGCCGGCAAGGTCGAGCTGCACAGTGCCGCCCAGCGCACCGAGCAAGGCGTTGAGCAACGCCGACTGGCGCGAATCGACGGTAGCCAGGGTGGAGCGGATACTCAGCATCACCTGTGGCGGCAATGGCTTCGACGCCACGGCATGGGCTTGCAACGTAGTGGTGCGCGCCACGACATCGCCCTGGAGCAGGGTGTAGATGCCGACAGCAACACTGGTGGTGACCGTGTTGCTCACATCGACCCTGATCGCTTCGCTACGGGTATTGTCGCTGGTGAAGGTGCGCAAACTGTTGGCGCCGGTCTGTAGATAACCGCAACTTGCCACCAGTGGATTTGCGGCAGCGTGGCCGTTGCGGGTTGCGGCGGTACGCGCGACGGCGGTGGCCTGTGGGCCGCTGCCGCTGCACAAGGCGTGCTGCCCGGCAGCTTCCAGTGCCGCCATGTCGGCGATGCGTTGCAGTTTGCGTTGCTCAAGGTAAAGGCGACCGCTGTCGACCACCACCAGCATGAACAACAACGCCAAGGCCATGGTGGTAACGGCCATGAGGCCGATCGCACCACGTTGGCGGGCAGCGGAACAGGGCACCACGGGCACTCCTTTGCAGGCCTGAGGCCAGCCTTCGCGGCTTTGGTGAAAGGAGTGTAGTCTCAGTGGTGGCTAATTGCCTCGCCCTAGCCTGGCGCCGCCTTGGCGATCAATGGCCCTGAACCAACCCGGACTTTGCCCGGTCAACTCCTGCAGTCCATTTTTGCAGACCGCGACCATGAATAACCCATTCGACCAGATCAGCGCCGCCTTCGCCCCCGAGTACCGGGTCAACCTGAGCATCGAACGCCTGGACGGCAGCATCATGCTGACCCTCTCCGACGATGCCGGGGTGGTCGCAAAACGCCTGATCACTCAAGCCCAGCGCAACGACCCGGTGCGCCTGCAACGGGTCATCGACAGCATTCGCCTGGGCCTGGCCATCGAGCTGGGGCAAAACCCGCTGCAGGTACTTGCCGCCCTGACCCGCGAGGCGAGGCCTGATGCACGGCTTTTCGCTTCAGCCCGCGTGGCCAACTGACGCTCAGCCCACTGCCAGCAGCATCCGCCCGATCTCACGCTCCAGATCAGAAAGGCGCACGCCACCTGCACGGTGCGCGGGGTCAAAGGTGTGCGGTTTATGGAACAGACCAAACAGGCCTTGGTCGTAGGTCGGTTCCTGGTTCTGTTTCAGCCAGTGCACAGACTCTTCGACCAGGGTGCGGCTACGTACCACTGTGAGCTCGATGACATCGGCGACTTCGGTGACATGCACCGCATCGGGGTCAAGCTTCAGCGCGTACTTGAGGTGGGCATGTACTTGTTCAGCGGTAAGGCTCATGGTGGGTCTCCTGTGGCGCACAGCGATCGCAACCCGATGTCACGATGCCTTGCTGCACGCCAGGCAGGATTCAACAGCGGCCAAGGCAACGCTTGGCACTAGATAGTTAGCCCCTTACTTACCGTCCTCCACTTCCTTGCCATTGGCATCCAGCACCTTGGTCGAGGGGTAGCGGTACGAGGCGTAGCGCACCACCAGAATCGAGAACGCCAGCAGCAGGATGCCCCCGCACAGGTACAACAGCCCTTCATCCGGCGCCTTGTGATGCGAAACATCGCCGATCAGCAGGCGGGTCAGCGCGGTGATCGCCACGTACAGCAGGAAGCGGATAGGCATGTGGTTGGTCTTGAAATAGATCCCGACCATCGCCCCGAGCTCCAGGTAGATGAACAGCAGCAGGATGTCATCGACACTGATCCCACCCTTGCCCAGCATGTCGAGGAACGTCATGACCGCGGCATAGGCCGTAATGGCGCCGATGCCGAACAGGGCGAGGTAGTGGAACGCCTCGACACACAGATTGCCCAGCGAGTCGGCCGAGCCATGCAGGCCCTTGCGCAGCTTTTCCGCCCATTTGATATTCACGATATCCAGCTCCCCGATACGACATGAAGGATGATGCGTCACGTCTGTGACGCTTGTGCCATGCAGTTAAAGGGCCAGGCCCCTGCCTTGGAAGGCGACCGATTGCCGCAAGGCACCTGTGAGCTACGCTTTTTTGCAGCAAAGGTTGCGCCCGAGGTGCTGTTGCCATTACTGTATGCGCATACAGTAATCAGTTAACCAACCGCAAAAAGGCACAGAGGTGATGAATGGCCGTCGAAGTGGTGTACCGCAGCAGCCGCGACCCGGAGCGCTTGTTCATGGATAAGGCCGAAGCAGATCGTCACGACAAGATGCTCGAGCTGGCCGAACGCCTGGCCGAGGTATTGCAGAAGGCGGTGCCTTCGCTGAGCGAACAGCAGGTCGAGGAAGCCGGCATTTACATGGCCAAAAACCGTGACGTGTTTGCCCGGGCGTTCAAGAGCCAGCCGGATGCGCTGGCCGAGCTGCTGGATGGCAGTGCTGCAGAGTAATGTCGCGGGGGCAACTGCCTTGCTTGATGCCTGGAAGTTGGCGCGATTGCTGTGGGAGCGGGCTTGCCCGCGAACACCGGCGCAGCCGGTGCCATAAGCCGTAGCGCCTGTATCGCCTGTATCGCCGGCCAGCCAGCGTTAACCGTACAACAACCGCTCCGCCAGCATCTGCGCCACCCTTGCCGGTGAGCGCTTTTCGGCCTGGGCATGGGCATACACTTCGGTCAGCCGTGTGGGTATTCGCGCCAGGTGCGCAGTGATGGTGCCCAGTTCTTCTCCACGGTGCTTCATCGCCACGTAGATCAACCCACCCGCATTGATCACATAGTCCGGCGCATAAAGAATACCGCGTGCCTCCAACTGGTCGGCCACCTGCAGGGTGGTCAGCTGGTTGTTCGCCGCACCGGCCACCGCAGCGCATCGCAATTGCATTACCGTCTGGCCATTGAGCACCGGCCCCACGCCACAGGGCGAAAAGATATCGCAGGGGGTGCTGATCAGCGCGTCGTTGGTCACCGGGTGCGCATTGAACTGTTCCACCGCCAGCCGCACGCGGCCTGGGTCCAGGTCACTGACCAACAACTCGGCGCCTGCGGCATACAGTTGTTCAGCCAGGGCATAGCCAACATTGCCCAGGCCTTGCACCGCCACACGCAAGCCTTTGAGGTCACTGCTGCCCAAGCGGGCCAGGCAGGTGGCACGGATGCCGGCAAATACGCCCATCGCTGCATGCGGCGACGGGTCACCCGACGCCGTGGTGCTGGTCACATGCGGTGTGCTTTGGGCAATGCAGTCCATGTCCAGGGTCGAGGTACCACTGTCTACGGCGATGATGAAACGCCCTTGCAGGGTGTCGATGAAGCGGCCGAACGCCTCGAACAGCGCCGCGCGGTTTTCCACATGCGGGTTGCGCATGATCACTGCCTTGCCGCCGCCCAACGCCAACCCGGCCAGTGCTGCCTTGTAGCTCATGCCTTGCGCCAGGCGAATGGCATCGGCCATGGCGCTTTCGTCATCGGCATACGGCAGGTAGCGGCAACCGCCCAGCGCAGGGCCACGGGTCTCGCTATGAATCGCCACCACGGCCTTGAGGCCGGTTTTCGGGTCGGTGAAGAGGTGCAGCGACTGGGTGCGGGTGCTTTGCATCAGCGCGAACATCGGCGGGCTCCCCTGCGAGGTGCTCCTACCAGTATAGGCATCCGCTTACACACCACAGTGTGACCGGACCACTGGACGAATCACGGCGCCAGAGCTAATACTCAAGCGTATGTGGAGATGCCTAGATGAACCCACGCCAAGCCTGCCTGGCCTGCCTGGAACGCGAGCCGGTCGCCCTGCTGGAAGCCGCCTTGTGGATTGCCGTCGAGCACGATCGAACAGTCGAGCCCGCGGCCAGCCTTGCCACCTTGAATCACCTGCACAGTGAAATCAGTGCCAGCCTGCCGATGCTGCCGGTGTGCGAACTGGCCCAGCCGCTGCTGCGCCAGCTGAATACCCTGGGCTTCCAGCAGGATGAATACCACCCGTTGCGCCCGCAGGCAGCGCTGGTGGACAAGGTGCTGCAACGCCGTCGCGGCCAGCCACTGGCGCTGGCGATCATCACCCTGGAGCTGGCCGCTCGCTTGTCTATCCCGCTGGAAGGTGTGGCATTCCCTGGCCACTTCCTGCTGCGTGTACCCGGCGCTGATCACTTGCTCGACCCGTGCGGTGGCCGACGCTTGTACCCCAACGATTGCCGCGAGCTGCTCGCCCGCCAGTTTGGCCCGCATGTGCCGCTGACGGCCGAGCACCTGCGCACGGCCAGCCCGACACAGATGCTGCAACGCCTTTCGCGCAATTTGCGCCAGCTGCACATCAGCAACGACAACCACCTGGCCGCGCTGATTGACGCCGAGCGCGTCATGCAGCTTGGCCCGGTACAGGTCAGCGACTACATGACCCGCGCATCGCTCTATCAGCACCTGGAATGCCCCCAGGCCGAACGCTTCGACCTGGAGCATGCCTTGCTGCTGACTGATGACCCGGTGCAACGCCTGAAGCTGTCCGAACGTATCGGCAAACTACCAACGGCAACCCGTTCGATTCACTGAGCTGGAGTATCCGGCTGGCACGCGGGGTGCGCCTTGGCAAATGCTGCGTGCCCGGCGGCCAATGCCGCAACCCGGCGGATACGCGGGTAACCGCCAAGGTCGATGTTGAAACGCTCGGCCGCATACAGCTGCGGGATAAGGTAAACATCCGCAAGCCCCGGTTCCGTACCAAAGCAATAGCCATCATCACCGATCAGTTGCTCCACGGCCGCCAGGCCTTGGCTGATCCAGTGGGCAATCCACTGGTTGACCTGCACCTCGTCGTGGCCCAGCTGGCGCAGCTGGTTGAGCACGCTGACGTTGTGTAGCGGGTGGGTATCGCAACCGATGATTGCCGCCACGCCGCGCGCCCTGGCCCGCGCAACAGCGCCCGTCGGCAACAGCGCAGGTTGTGGATAAACCTCCTCCAGGTACTCGATGATCGCCGGTGATTGCACCAGCAGCTCTGCATCATCGGTGCGCAGGGCCGGCACTCGGCCCTGCGGGTTCACTGCGACATAGTCGCCAGCGCGCTGCTCGCCCTTGAGCAGGTTGACCGGCAGGGCCTGGTAAGCCAGGCCCTTGAGCGCCAAGGCAATGCGCACCCGGTAGGAGGAGGTGGAACGGTAATAGGTGTACAGCTCCATGGCCCTGCTCCCTCAGTTGGCGGCGATGACCATGCCGCGGCATTCACCGAAACCGATGCTGCCCACGCCATCGCGCTGGCAACGGGCACGCAGGATGATCTCGTCGCCGTCCTCGAGGAACTTGCGCACCTCGCCACTGGCCAGCTCTACCGGCTGTTTGCCACCCACGGTGATCTCCAGCAGGCTGCCGTACGAGTCGGGCGTAGCACCGGACAGCGTGCCCGAACCGAACAGGTCGCCCGGCTGCAACTGGCAGCCGTTGACGCTGTGGTGGGCAATCAATTGCGCCACGGTCCAGTACATGTTCAGGGTGTTGCTCAGCGCCAGGCGGTGGGCCGGCAAGCCCTGCTCGCGCATGCGCTCGGTCAGCAGCAGCACCTCCAGTTCAATGTCGAAGGCGCCCTGGGCCTGGTCACGTGGGTCCAACAGGTAAGGCAGCGGCTGCGGGTCACCGTCCGGGCGCGCCGGCTGGGCACAGCGGAACGGCTCCAGCGCTTCGGCAGTCACCACCCACGGCGACAGCGTGGTGATGAAACTTTTCGACAGGAACGGCCCCAGCGGCTGGTATTCCCAGGCCTGGATATCGCGCGCCGACCAGTCGTTGAGCAGGCACAGGCCAGCCAGGTGCTGGTCGGCTTCGGCGATAGGGATGGCCTGACCGATGTCGTTGCCCTGGGCAATCCAGATACCCAGTTCCAGTTCGTAGTCCAGGCGCGCGCACGGGCCGAAGCTCGGCTCGCTGTGGCCGGCCGGCAGCGTCTGCCCCTTGGGGCGGCGCACTTCGGTGCCAGACGGGCGCAAGGTCGAGGCGCGGCCGTGGTAACCGATCGGCACGTACTTGTAGTTGGGCAGCAGTGGGTTGTCGGGGCGGAACAGCTTGCCGACGTTGGTGGCGTGCTGGATGCCGACGTAGAAATCGGTGTAGTCGCCGACCTTGGCCGGCAGGTGCAGCTGGCAATCACTGGCCGGGTACAACGCGGCCTTGAGCGCAGCCTGGTGTTCACTGTGCTCGCCCAGCAGCGCCAGCAACCGCTCGCGCAACGCTACACGGGCGCCACGGCCGAGGGCGAAGAAAGCGTTCAACGCCCCGCCACGGGTGGCCTCCACAGCAACCTTGGCCTGGCCCTCGAACAAACCGGCAGCCAGCACGGCCTCCAGGTCGAGAATGGCATCGCCGATTGCGACACCACAGCGCAGCGCTTCGCTCGGGCGGCTGAAGATGCCCAGCGGCAGGTTCTGCAGCGGGAAGTCGCTGTGCCCGTTGGCGTGTTCGACCCAACTACGGGCAATGGCGGACTGGTTCATGGGTTATCTCCGGTTCGGGTTGAAGGTGCTCGGCAACGTGGCCCAGCAACTATCGTAGTCGGCCTGCAGTTGCGGGCATTCGAGGGCTTGCAGGCTCGGGCGCAGCACCTGGCTGGTCTCGAACATGAAGGCCATGGTGTTGTCGATCTTGTGCGGCGCAAGGTCGGCGGCAATGGCCTTGTCGCAGGTTTCCGCGTCAGGCCCGTGGGCGCTCATCACCCCGTGCAGCGAAGCGCCGCCCGGCAGGAAACCTTCAGCCTTGGCATCGTAGGCACCGCTGATCAGGCCCATGAACTCGTTCATGAGGTTGCGGTGGAACCACGGTGGCCGGAAGGTGTTTTCGGCCACCATCCAGCGCGGCGGGAAGATCACGAAGTCCATGTTGGCCAGGCCGTGCACGCTGGTCGGCGAGGTCAGCACGGTAAAGATCGATGGGTCGGGGTGATCGAAGCTGACCGTGCCGATCGTGTTGAAGCGGCGCAGGTCGTACTTGTAGGGCACGTTGCTGCCGTGCCAGGCGACCACGTCCAGCGGCGAATGCTGCAGCTCGCAGGCCCAGTGTTCGCCTAGGAACTTCTGAACCAGTTGCACCGGGCCTTCGGCCTCTTCGTAGTGCGCTACAGGGGTCAGGAAGTCGCGCGGGTTGGCCAGGCCGTTGCTGCCGATCGGGCCCAGATCGGGCAGGCGCAGCGGCGCGCCGTGGTTTTCGGCAATGTAGCCCCGGGCCTGGCCATCGAGCAGTTCGACGCGGAACTTCATGCCGCGTGGGATCACCGCAATCTCCAGCGGCTCGACGGTCATCACCCCGAGTTCGGTGGCGATGCGCAGGCGGCCTTGTTCCGGCACCAGCAGCAGCTCACCGTCGGCGTTGAAGAACACCCGCTCCATCGAGCGGTTGGCGCAGTAGATGTAGATGCTCACCCCTACCGGTTTTTCTGCCGCCGAGTTGGCCACCATCGGCAGCCAGCCTTCGATGAAATCGGTTGGCTCAGTGGGCAGAGGTTGCGGGCTCCAGCGCAGTCGGTTGGGGGTGACCTCACCCAGCGGCCCGCTCAACGGCTGGCGCGCCAGGCGCTCGAAACGCGGGTGCAGCGCCGAAGGGCGAATGCGGTATAGCCAGGTGCGGCGCAGTTCGCTGCGCGCCATGGTGAACGCCGTGCCCGACAGCAGCTCGGCATACAGGCCGTAAGGGGCCTTCTGCGGTGAGTTCTGCCCCACGGGCAGCGCCCCGGGCAATGCTTCGCTGGCGAATTCGTTACCGAAGCCGCTCAGGTAGTGAAGGTCGGGCGACGCGTCGCGGTTCATCGATGCCTCCGGATTTTGTTTTTATCGTAATCAGATTACGAATAACGTAATTTGCTCCGTGCAAGGCGTCAAGCTATAAAGGCGCGACTCGAAAAAACCGGAAACGTCCTACCCATGGCCAAAGCCAGCTCCCCCACCGACAACGGCAAGCAGAAGGTCCGCTCGGCGGAAGTCGGCACCGACATCCTCAAGGCCCTCGCCGAACTCTCGCCCTCGACGTCGCTGTCGCGCCTGGCCGAGCACGTGCAGATGCCCGCGAGCAAGGTGCACCGCTATTTGCAGGCGCTGATCGCCAGTGGCTTTGCCGAACAGGATGCAGCCACCAACCACTACGGGTTGGGGCGTGAGGCATTGCGGGTGGGGCTGGCGGCCCTGGGCAGCATCGATGTGCTGAAGGTGGCGGCGCTGCCACTGTCGCAGTTGCGCGATGAACTCAACGAAAGCTGCTTCATCGCCGTGTGGGGTAACCAGGGGGCCACGGTAGTGAGCATCGAACCTGCCGTGCGCGCGGTCACGGTGGTGACCCAGATCGGCTCGGTGCTGCCGCTGCTCAGCTCGTCCACCGGGCTGGTGTTCGCAGCCTACCTGCCCGAACGCGAAACCCTGGAGCTGCGCGACAAGGAACTGGCCGTGCTGCAGCAAAGTAGCCGTGACTATGAAACGTTGCTGGCCGGTATTCGCGAACAGGGTTTGCACCACGTGCATGGTTTGCTGATGCCGGGGGTGGACGCGCTGTCGGCACCGGTGTTTAACGCCATGGGGCAGATCGCTGCGGTAATGACCGTGGTAGGGCCGACGTCGATCTTCCATGCCGATGAACATGGGCCCGCGGCGCAGCGCCTGCTGGCGGCGGCGCAAGATACCAGTTGGCGCATGGGCTACTCGCCAAAGCCCTGAAGCAGCGTGCCGGCACTGTTGCCCCAAACGTAAAGGTGAATGTCATAAGCGGCTATTTTTCCCACAGGATCAAGCGCTTATTCTTAACTCACTGGCCGGCATGAAGGGCAACTACCCCCCCCGCCCTTCAGGCCCGCGAGGTTCACCGACGTTGATTTTGAAGCTCCTTGATCTAACGTCTCGATTGGCCGCTGCGCTTTGCAGCGGCCTTTTTTATGCCTTGGAAAAAATCACTCCAGCGGGTACTTCTGCAGGTTCGCCATCATCTGCTGCAAGGCCTGCAAGCTATCTTGCGGATGCACCGCATCAGCAAAATCACCGATCTGCGCCCAGCTGTCCGCCACCTGCTCGGGGGTGAACCCTTCGCGCGGGTCGAAGCCGACACCCAGGCTGCGCTCCCAACGCACCTTGCCAACCCAGCCACCGCCGACTTCGAACAGCTGGCCGCTGTCCTGGCACTGCTCGCTGCCCAGGTAAATCACCAGGGGGCTGACCAGCTCCGGCTTGAGGCGCTCGAACACTTGCGGCGGGATCAGCCCCTCGGTCATGCGCGTGCCACCCGTGGGTGCGATCGCATTGACCAGCACCCCATGCTTGCGCCCTTCGATGGCCAGCGTGCGGGTCAGGCCATACAAGCCCAATTTGGCCATGCCATAGTTGGCCTGGCCGAAGTTACCGTAGATACCGGAGGTGGACGCGGTGAAAATCACCCGGCCCCAATTCTGCTCGCGCATGTGCGGCCAGGCTGCACGGGTAACCTTGTAGGCGCCCTCGACGTGAACCTGGTAAACCTGGTCCCAATCGCTGTCGTCCATCTTGTGGAAGGTCTTGTCACGCAGGATGCCGGCATTGTTCACCAGCACATCGACCCGCCCAAAGCTGTCCAGGGCCTGTTCGACGATGCGTGCACCGTCACTGACCGAATCATGGTTGGCCACCGCCACGCCACCCGCGGCGCGGATTTCCTCTACCACCCGGTCTGCCGCCGAAACACTGGCGCCTTCACCGTGGGTGGAGCCTCCGAGGTCGTTGACCACCACCTTGGCGCCACGTGCGGCGAACAGCAGCGCATGGGCGCGGCCCAGGCCACCACCGGCCCCCGTAACGATGACCACACGGTCTTGCAGACGTACCGGCTCGCTCATGCTCATGGCTCCAGGTCAGGTTGAAAACATCGAGTGTCCGCCAGCCCCTGCCGGCGGACAATCAAGCTCACTCAGGCTGAATGCCAGGCGATAACGCTGAACGATTTCACCCGTTCAGGACCAAGCCACCTTCTGCGGCAGGTAGCTCAGCGGTTGTTCACGAAAGGCCAGGTAGTGACGCAGCACCTGCACCGGCGCTTCGGTGTGCGGGTAGTGGCCAATGCCTTGCAGTTGCACGGTGTCCGGGTTGGGTACCAGTTGCCGATACCGCTCGACCATGTGCGCGCCCGATAGTGGATCGACCACACCGTTGATGAAGCGCAGGGGCACGCCCTGGTGCTGCAGCGCACCGACCCAACGCTCGCGATGCAGCCTGCGCTCGGTCACGAAACCGACCAGCTTGTGCAGGATGCGCGTGCCGCCATTGGCGGCAATCAGGCTCCAGAAGTCGTCCAGCGCACTTTCGCTGGGGTGCGTGCACGGCCCGTATACCTGCGTGACATTGCGCACCAGGTCATCGCGCCCGAACGAGCGCGCCACCAGCCAGCCCAGGCGGCTGAGCAGCAGCTTCTGGATCAGCAGCACCTGGCAGCTTTCAGCAAACAGGCCACTGTTGAGGAAGACGCAACTGGCGATTTCGGCGCGCTGTTCGTGATGCCGCGCCAGCAGCTCCTGCGCCACACTGCCGCCGTAATCGTGTGCCAGCAGGTGCACAGGCTGGTCGGCCTCAAGGTGGGCAAGCAGCGCCTGCTGCAGGTCGGCTTGCTCCATCAGGCTGTAGGCATGGTCGAGCGGTTTGGCCGAATCGCCAAAACCGAGCATGTCGCAAGCGATCACCCGAAAGCGCTGAGCCAGCGGCGTCCAGAGGTAATGCCAATCCCAACTGGCGGTCGGGAATCCATGCAGAAGTAGCAGGGGCTCTCCTTGCCCTGCGGTCCAGTAGCGGATGCTCTGGCCCCGGAATGAAAAACTCTGACTCCGGGTACGCCAGACGCACAATGGTATCTCGGCCAAAGGCATCAGAGTCGTCCCGGTATTGAGGAGTTGTTGTGGATATAGGGCAAGGCTGCGGTCATTGCATGTCACCTCGGCACATACATGTGCTCTCTATGTCGAGGCTGAGTCTAGTCAGGCGCAGACCCTGTGAAACTTGCGTTGCCAGCCAGCTTGATGACCGAGCGAGTCAGTGGCACGAACGGTCACAGCAGCATGGCCAGCAGGGGCGCGGCAAACAGGTTGAGCAAGCCGGTGAGGACCATGACCAGGCCGGCCACGGAACCTTCTTCGCGGCCCACTTCCTGGGCCCGGCTGACCCCGGCACCATGTGCACCAACGCCAAACAGCGCACCGCGCGCCAGCGGTGTGCGCAGCGGCAGCCAACGCAGCAGCACACCCCCGAACATGGCGCCGAGCACGCCGGTGAACATCACAAACACCGCCGTCAGCTCCGGCACGCCGCCCAGGTCGTGGGCCAGCGGCATGGCGAAGGGCGTGGTGATCGAGCGCGGCACCAGTGAAAGGCTGATCGCGTTGTCCAGCGCCAGCAGGTGAGCCAGGCTCCAGGAGCTGCCGATCGACGCGGCACTGCCGGCGACCATCCCCACCAGCAACGCCGGCCAATGCCGCGCCAGCATCGCCCGCTGTTGCCAGATCGGCACCGCGAAGGCCACGGTCACCGGGCCCAGTACCGTCATCAGCCAGTGGGTGTTGCGGGCGTACTCCGCATAGGCGGTGTGCAGCGGCACGGCCACCGCCAGCAACAGCGCGGGCACCAGGATCAGCGGCGACATGAGGTAGCGCCCGGTGCGCCGGTACAGCCAGCGGCTGCCCAGGTACGCCAGCAGCGTCAGTGCCAGCCAGAACAGAGGCATGGGTTCAAGGCTCATGACGAAGCCTCCAGCGGCACACCATCTCGACGCTCACGGCGGTGACCACCATGACCATCAGGGTACTCACGGCGATCACCAGCAGGATGCGCCAGCCTTCCTCGCGCACCAGGCTGCCGTAGTCGAGCAGGCTCATCAGCGCGGGGATGAAAAACAACAGCATTTCGGCCATGAGCCAGCCAGCGCCCAGTTGCAACGTGGCCGGCTTGACTACGCCGCAGGCGAACAACAGCAGAAGCAGGGCCAGGCCCATCACGCCACCCGGAATAGGCCAGGCTAACCATTCGGCCAGCTGCCCACCCAACAGGAACAACGCCAACAGGACCGCCAGCTCGACGAGCAGGCGCAGGGACTTTTTGATTAAAGCGGGTTTCATGGGGGGGTCCTCGACAGGCCTTCATTTTAAGATTCGGCTGCCTAGGCCAGAAGCGAATTGTTAGACTTGCCACCATTCCATAATGGAATTCTGAACATGGAATTCAAACAGCTGCGCAGCTTCATTGAAGTGGTCCATCGCGGGGGCTTTACTCAGGCCGCGCAGACCTTGCACATCAGTCAATCGGCCGTGAGCAAACAGGTGGCTCAGCTGGAGCAAGATGTGGGCCAGCCGCTGCTGGAGCGCCAGGCCTCGCAACTGCACCTGACTGCCGCCGGGCGTATCGTGCTGGAGCGTGGCGAGGCGTTGCTGCGCCAGCGCCAGGCGTTGCTCGGCGAGCTGGACGATCTCAGCCAGATGGCGCGTGGCGAGCTGCGCCTGGGCCTGCCGATGCTGGGCAGCGATGCACTGTTCGCCGGGTTGTTTGCCGAGTACCGGCGGCGCCATCCGAACATCACGATTCAGTTGCTCGAAGGTGGCAGCCGCAGCGTGGAGCAGGCGGTGCACAGTGGTGAGCTGGAGTTGGGCGGCAGCCTGACGCCGAGCGACCCGGCGTTCGAATACCAGCCGTTTTGCAACGAGCCGCTGGACGCGCTGCTGCCCGCGGGGCATGCGTTGGCCGGCCAGGCGCAGGTCGCACTGCAGCAATTGGCTGACACGCCATTTCTGCTGTATCAGCGCAGCTTCGTGCTCAATGATCGGTTGCTCAAAGCCTGCCAGCAGCAGGGGTTTACCCCGAAAGAAGGCGGGCGCAGTGGCCAGGCGGACTTTCTGGTGGCGCTGGTGGCGGCTGGCCAGGGCGTGGTGTTGCTGCCCCGCGTGGTGGCACAAGCGCTGGAGCGCCCTGGGGTGGTGCGTTTGCCGTTGAGCGCGCCAGAGGCTCTGCGCTGGGACATTGCGTTTATCTGGCGGCGTGGGGCGTATCTGTCGCGGGCGGCACGGGCCTGGCTGGAGCTGGTTAGTGCGGGGGCTGGCAGTCAGGAATAGGCTGCTCTGCCTGGTCTCTTCGCGGGCAAGCCCGCTCCCACAGGTTATTCACCGGATTCAGGCTTGGGGAGTATCTGTGGGAGCGGGCTTGCCCGCGAAGAGGCCGGGGCAGACGAAGGAAAACCTCAGGCCTTCAGGGCCTGGGCAAACGCCGCCAACCAAGGCTCGGCATCGGTCTCCGGGGTTACTGTCTCGCTAGCATCCAGCTGCAGCATCGGCTGCACTTCACGCACCCCAAGCTCGGCAAACAGCTCGCGCATCTGCTCGCCACCGCCGCAGTAGGTATCACCGTAACTGGAATCGCCCAGGGCAATCACCGCCCCCGGCAGGCCGCGCCAGGCGGCGGGCAGCGTGTCGCGGATGGTGCTGTACAGCGGCATGAGGTTGTCCGGCAGCTCACCCATGCCGGTGGTCGACGTCACTGCCAGCAACGCTTCAGGGGCAAAACCTTCGAGATCCTGCTGGGTAGCGCGGGCGGCATGCCAGGCTTGGAAGCCTGCGGCCTTGAGCAGCGACTCTGCATGGCGGGCGACTTCTTCGGCGGTGCCGTACACCGAGCCGGAAATAATGGCGACTTTCATCGGGAAGTGGATTCCGAAACTGAGTGAAAACGTAGGATACTAGCATCCAGCGGTGGCAAAAGGCCGCCAATACCAAAGTCCCTTCTTTGCTCACTGGCCGAACATGATCAACGCACAATTGCTGCAATCGATGGTCGATGCGTCCAACGACGGAATCGTGGTCGCCGAACAGGAAGGCGATGACACCATCCTGATCTACGTGAACGCGGCGTTCGAACGCCTGACTGGCTACAGCCGTGACGAAATTCTTTATCAGGATTGCCGCTTCCTGCAAGCCGACGACCGCGACCAGCTCGGCCGTGCACGCATTCGCAAGGCCCTGATCGAAGGGCGCCCATGCCGCGAAGTGCTGCGCAACTATCGCAAGGACGGCAGCGCCTTCTGGAACGAGCTGTCGATCACCCCGGTGAAGAACGATGCCGATCAGCGCACCTATTTCATCGGTATCCAGAAAGACGTCAGCCGCCAGGTCGAGCTGGAACGCGAACTGGCTGAAATGCACGCTCGTCGGAATTTCGACAAGCACTCCTGAACCAAGCGCCTACGGCACGGTCAATCCCGTTGAAGAAATCGTCACCTCCGAGTTCGATCATGCACGCCAATGCGCTTTTGACCCAGGACGAGCTGGATTTCATCCAGAACATGCAGCATTCCCCGCAATTGAACCTGGCCGACCCCATGTCGAGCCTGCTGGTCAATGGCGACCGTCGTATTCAGTCCTTGCTGGCCCGCCTGGTAGCCAACGAGCAAGTCACCCTGCAGGCACAGTTCAACAACCAGCAAATCAGCTTCCCGCTGCAGTTGGTGGAGGACGAGTTCCACGCCGTGCACTTGCAGATTGGTTCGCCGGAAATCTACGAAGATGGCCCGATGCTGCGCCCCTGGCGTTTGTCGATGGACCAACCCTGCGCGCTGCTGGATGCACAGGGCAAGGTCAGCGGGCTGTTCGTACGCGATATCTCGTTCAAGGGCGCACTGCTGGAACTGCGCGGCCTGCCGGAAGCGCCGACGCGCTTCGACCTGCGCTTCGCACCAGGGGGCATCCCGGCAATCAACCTGCACGGCAGGCTACGCCGGCGTATCGGCCCGGACCTTGCGGCCTACGACCTCAGCCGCAGCCCGGCGGAAGAAATCGAACGGCTGCGCGAATACATCCTTCAGGCCCATCGCCAAGCTCACCCAGAGCTGCACGCTCAGGTATCGAGCTGACCGGCCAGGTATTGCCGCAGCCGCCGCCGCATTAGTTCGCCTTCTGCGCCAAGGCACGCCACCGGGCTGCCTGCCAGGCTTTCCTGGGCCGTTTCCGCTGCCTCGCCCGCCAGCAGTAACGGGCACTCCAGGCCCACAACCAGACGGCTCAAGCGTTTACTCAGTTCGGCTGTCGGTGCGTGGTTGGAGAACAGCACCAGGGCATCCGGCCTGAGCCTGCCACACACCACCGCCAGTTCATCCAGCGGCTGCCCAGGCATCAGCAGGGTCACCCCGACATCGTCGCTGCTCAACAGCAGGCCGGTGACCAGCAACTCCAACTCGAGGCACTGCCCTGGCAGCGGCGCAAGCACCACCCTGCGGCTGCGCGGCAGGCGCGCAAGCTGTAGACGCGTGAACACTCGGGCTCGCAGAAACTGATCAAGGAACAACCATTCACTCGCCTGGCCGAATGCTCCCTGCCCCGCCGCCAGGTCGTGCCAGACAGGCATGAAGACCTCGGCGAATACCTGGTCCTGGCTGATGGCGGCGAACACCTGGTCGAACAGCCGGTCCAGGCTGGCGGCGTCGAAGCGATGCACCGCCTCGCGCAGCTGGGCCTGCCAACGGGCAGCGGAATCGGCCGGCAGTGTGTCCTGCACGTGCGCCTGGCCGCGGGCGAGGATGCTGCCGACCTTGCTGACCGCGACGCCGCGCTCGAGCCAGCCGAGGATACGGCGGATATCGTCGATATCGACTTGCGAATACAGCCGGTGGCCGCTGTCGGTACGGGTTGGCTGGATCAGCCCGTAGCGACGCTCCCAGGCACGCAGGGTCACGGCGTTGACCCCGGTGAGCCGGGAAACTTCGCGGATCGGGAACAGGTCCTGGTGCTCAAGCCCTGCCTCGTCTTGCGAGGTACGTCCCTGTTTGTTCATCTGCACTGAGTGACCTGTGCGCGGAAATTGAACGCGCATTCTACTACGACGCGCGACGTCACAGGTTAGCGACCGTTTGCCACCCGATATTTCCCGATCACTGTGTTTAAGCGATAATTCGCGCCCAATTCTTGCATGTACGCCTGCGTTGCCCACCACCCCGGGCCACGCAGCCAAGGGGCCGGCTACCCGCCAGCCCCGTCGCCAGGAGATACACGATGTCTACCCCACCCGTCACCTTGATGGTGTCGCGCCGCGCCGCCCACGGCCGCTACCAGGACCTGCTGGCCTGGCTGCACGAAGGCGAGCAGCTGGCCACCGACTTCCCCGGCTACCTGGGCTCGGGCATCCTCGCACCGCCCCGCGATGGCGATGAGTTCCAGATCATTTTCCGTTTCAGCGACGAACCCACCCTGCACGCATGGGAGCATTCCGCCTCGCGCAGAGCCTGGTTGCAACGCGGCAACGGCCTGTTCGAGCGCCCCAAAGAGAGGCGCGTCAGCGGCATTGACGATTGGTTTGGCACCAATACAGTGCAAAAACCACCGCGCTGGAAGCAGGCGGTGGCGATCTGGCTGGCGTTCTTCCCCGTTTCGTTGTTGTTCAACGTGGTGTTTGGCCATTGGTTGGCAGCACTGGAGCTGGTGCCGCGGGTCATGCTCAGCACATTGGCCCTGACGCCGCTGATGGTCTACCTGTTCATCCCCCTCTCCACCCGCCTGCTGGCCAACTGGCTGCATGCCTCGCCGCCCACCGGCGGCGCACTGCGCAGCCGCTGAGGCGAGGCCATACAAGAGGGAAACAGTTCGGGTATGCTGGGCGGCAACGACAGGAAAGACAAGTTGACCGCCCGCACATGAACAGCCCAATTCTCGTTACCGGAGCCAGCCAGCGCGTCGGGCTGGCCCTGGCCCTTGAACTGGCAGAGGCCGGCCATACCGTGGTCAGTGCCAGCCGCAGCGTCCAGCCGCAGTCCGCGCACCCGAACATCGTGCAGTTCCAGGCCGACCTTTGCCAGGCAGCCGACCGCCAGGCGCTGATCGACTACCTGCAGCAGCATTACGACGGGCTGCGCGCGATCATCCACAACGCCTCGTTGTGGCTCGACGACGGCCTGGACAACCTCGAGACCATGTTCCGCCTGCACGTCGAGGCCCCATACCACCTCAACCTGGCCCTGGGCGACCTGCTGGCCAAGGTCGACAAGGCCGACATCATCCATATCTGCGACGAAAGCTCTTCACGCGGCAGCAAGAGCCATATCGGCTATGCCGCGACCAAGGCCGCGCTGCAGAACATGGTGCTGTCGTTCGCCGAAAAGTACGCGCCCAAGGTGCACGTCAACGGTATCCTGCCTGGGCTGCTGATCCTCAAGGAAGGGGGTGACGACGCCTACCGCCAGCAGACCCTGAACAAGGCCCTGCTGCAATTCGAACCCGGCGCCGGGCCGTTGGTCGAGACGGTCAAATACCTGCTCGCCAGCCAGTACAGTACCGGCAGCCAGGTGGTCATCAATGGTGGCCGCCACCTGAAGAATCGCATGACCTGAGAGAAGCCCATGACGCCCCAACAACAGCTCGAACTCGAAGCCGCCGCCTTCCGGCGCCTGGTCGAACATTTGCAGAAGCGCACCGATGTGCAGAACATCGACCTGATGAACCTGTCCGGTTTCTGCCGCAACTGCCTGTCCAAGTGGTACAAGGCCGCTGCCGAGGAGCGCCAGGTCGATATCAGCCTGGATGACGCCCGTGAAGCGGTGTATGGCATGCCTTACGCCGAGTGGAAAACCCAGTACCAGAAAGAAGCCAGCGCCGACCAGCAAGCGGCGTTTGAAAAAGGAAAACCTCGTGACTGATCTGAATACCCTGCGCGCCAGCCTGGCCAGCGGCGAACATGCTTTTGCCGATACCCTGGCGTTCATCGCCGGCAACTACAGCTACCAGCCACAAGCCTTCAACAATGGCGGCGTGGAAAATGCCGCCGGGCAGAACGAAGGCTCGTGCAAGACCTTGGGCCTGGCCCTGCTGGAAGGCCTGAGCGACCAGGAGGCCCTGCTGGCCTTCGGTGAACACTACCGCGACGTGGTGGCCACGCCTGAGGGCAGCGACCATGGCAATATCCGTGCGCTGATCAAGCATGGCCTGGCGGGTGTTAAATTCACCGCTCAGCCGCTCAAGCGCAGCGCCTGATAGCGCCATGTGGGAGCGGGCTTGTCCCGCGAACCAGGGCGAAGCCCTAGCCATACACCTTGTTGTCTGGTCCGGCCCTTTCGCGGGACAAGCCCGCTCCCACAGAACGCCTAGCTGATGATCTGCCCCGGGCTGCCAGCCGGCAACACACCGCGCTGCAACCACTCCAGCGCAACCGGCCATAAACGCTCGCGGAACCTGTCATGAAAAAACGCGAAATGGCCAATGTCCTCGACCGAGATATCCACAGGCGCAATGCGCAGATGCTGACGTTCGGCACCCTGCAAATAACCGAGTAATCGCTCGGTAGCCGCCACCGTGCCAAACGGGTCATCGGTCAGGCTGATGGCCAATGTCGCTGCTCGCACCTGAGCAAACGGCAAACCGTCCAAGTTGCGCCCGCTGGGCCTTTGCTCGTAGCGCGGGGTTCGGGTAGTCCAGTCCTGCACCACGCCTGCTGGCGTGTCTTCCATCCAGCCCAGCCGCTTGCCGGGGAAGTAACCGAACACGCGCGTCAGCAACGGCATCGCCACATGCCATTTGCCAAACAGCCGCCAACGCTGATCGGCCGCATAATCGCGCCAGTAGGCGAACTGCGCGCCCACCATCACCACCCGCCGCACCTGCCCGGCAGACGGCGCCAGGCCCACGGCGCAACCGCCAAAACTGTGCCCGACGACATCCACCGGCTGGCCGGGGAACGCCTGGGCGGCGTGCGCCAGCATGGCTTCGAAATCCAGCCGGCCCCAGTCGCTCCACGAGGCCTGAAAGCCACGCAGGGAAGGCGGCCGGGATTCGCCGATGCCACGGTAGTCGTAGGTCAGCACATCGCAGCCTTGGGCGAACAGGTAGTCGGCAAAACGGGCGTAGTAACGGCAGCGCACGGACGTGGCAGCGTTGATGATCACCAGCGGGCGCTGGGGATTGGCCTGGGCGTGGCGCCAGCAGAAACCACCGAGGCTGTAGCCGTCGGTTGTGGTCTGGCGAAAAGGCGTGGCCGGTTGGGTGAGGCTGCTCATGGCGCGCTTCCTGTTGTTGTGCGCCAACGCTAGCAAAAAAATCGGGGGCTGTACCGGCCTCTTCGCGGGACAAGCCCGCTCCCACAGGTACTCCACAGCTCTCCGGCTCAGTGGGGTACCTGTGGGAGCGGGCTTGCCCGCGAAGAGGCCGGTACAGGCCGGCAGCGATTACAGCTCGATGCAGTCGAACTTCACATCGGTCGCCACGTCTTCGTCATAGTTGACGTCATCGCGCTCAAAGCCGAACAGGTTGAGGAACTGCTTCTTGTAACCGGCATAGTCGGTCAGTGCGAACAGGTTCTCGGTGGTCACTTGCGGCCACAGGGCCTTGCAGGCGTTTTGCACGTCGTCGCGCAGTTCCCAGTCGTCCAGGCGCAGGCGGCCTTTCTCGTCGACTTCGGCCGGCTGGCCGTCAGCACGGAACATACGCTCGCGGAACATGCGATCGAGCTGGTTCTGGGTACCTTCGTGAACGCCCTTCTCCTGCATGATCTTGAAGACCATCGACAGGTACAACGGCATCACAGGAATGGCCGAGCTGGCCTGGGTGACCACCGACTTGAGCACGGCCACATTGGCCCCGCCTTTGACTTCACCAGCGAGCTTCTCGTTCAGGCGCAGCGCGGTATCGTCCAGGTCCTGCTTGGCCTGACCCAAGGCGCCGTGCCAGTAGATCGGCCAGGTGATGTCGCTGCCGATATAGCTGAAGGCTACGGTGCGTGCACCTTCGGCCAGTACGTTGGCGCCAGCCAGGGCGTCGATCCACAGCTGCCAGTCCTGGCCACCCATGACGGTGACGGTGTCGGCGATTTCCTGCTCGGTGGCCGGCTCGATGCTGGCCTCGATGATGGCGTCTTTGTTGGTGTCGATGGCGGTCGACTTGTACGGCTGGCCGATCGGCTTGAGTGCGGAACGGATCACTTCACCGGTCTGCGGCAGCTTGCGCACCGGCGAGGCCAAGGAGTAAATCACCAGGTCAACCTGGCCGCCCATTTCGTTCTTGATCAGCTCGATGACCTTGGCGCGGGCTTCGTCGGAGAAGGCGTCACCGTTGATCGACTTGCTGTACAGGCCTTCGGCCTTGGCGAACTTGTCGAAAGCCGCGGAGTTGTACCAGCCAGCGGTACCGGCCTTGGTCTCGGTGCCTGGTTTCTCGAAGAACACACCCAGGGTGTCGGCCTTGAAGCCGAAGGCCGCAGTGATGCGCGCCGCCAGGCCGTAGCCGCTGGATGCACCGATGACCAGGACCTTCTTCGGGCCATCCTCGCGCACGCCCAGCTTGCGGGTGGCTTCGATCTGGTCACGGACGTTGAGCTCGCAGCCCTTCGGGTGAGTCGTGGTGCAGATGAAACCGCGAACCTTAGGATGAATGATGGCCAATGTCTGTACCTCGTCAGGTTTATGCAGGGAAGCGCCGCCTTGGGCGATTCCGTTTGATCAGAGGGTGAGACTACCCCCGCAGGTTATCCGACACATATTACGGGGTGTTTGAGGGGATGCAAAACTGCGCTTGCTCAGCCAGCTGGCCTTGTAACCACTGCAGAAACCGCCGCGCCAATGGATCGTCCTGGCTGTCGCGGTGCACCAGGCAGGCCCACGCCGGCCCACGCACCCGTTTGGGCGAAAGCGCCTGCAGGTGCCCCTCCTCCACTGCCCGCCGGGCGAGCAGTTGGCTGACCAGGGCGATACCCAGCCCTTCACTGGCGGCATCCAGCAGTAAACCTGGGTCGGAAAAGTTCAGCCCCTTGCCCTGCTGCCCAACATCCTCGCCGCCTTCAAGCTGCCAATGGCTCCAGTCCATTTCCCGCTCGCCGTGCAGGGTGGTGCGCGCAGTTGCCGATACCAACGAAGGATGGCAGGCCGGATACAGCTCATCCTGGAACAACACGCTGAAACTGCATTCGGCCTGGGCGCTGAGGTCGTCGCGGATGGCCAGGTCGATGGTTTCGCTGGCCATGTCCGGCACTTCGAAACTGGTGAACAGCCACAGGTCGACCTCCGGGCAGCGCTGGTGGAAATCGGCCAGCCGCGGCAGCAGCCAGTGCCGGGCAAAAGCCGGGCTGGTGTTGACCACCAGCTGGTTGGGCTTGCGGTACTGATCAAGGCGGCGAATACCCACGGCAAGGTGCTGCAGCAGCGACTGGGTGGTGCTGAGCAGGTCATGCCCGGCATCGGTCAGGCTCACGCTACGGCCTGCGCGATGAAAAAGCGGCTGCTCCAGGTAGGTTTCCAGGCTGCGGATCTGCTGGCTGATCGCCGACTGGGTGAGGTTCAGGGCTTCGGCTGCCTTGTGGAAACTGCCGAGCCGCGCAGCAGCTTCAAAGCCCCGCAGCGCATTGAGGGGTGGCCAGTGTTTGAGCATGATCGATAAGCCCTGCTAATCAGATTTGCGCTAAATCTATCGTTTGTCGCGCTCCCTTCATAGCCATAGCATTGGCACCAACACCCGCGACGGCGGGCTTCGTTGATAAAAATCCTTAATAGATCGGAGTTCACTATGCACCTGTCCCTCGACAGCGGCTGGCGCATGCCCGCCGAATGGGCCCGCCACGCTGCCACCTGGATGATCTGGCCACACAACCAAGCGCTGTGGGAAAGCGGCTGGCAGGTCAGCCTTGCCGACGTGCAGCGCGACTATGCACGGGTCGCCGCCGCCATCGCCCGCTTCGAGCCGGTGAAAATGGTCGTCGATCCCTCGGCACTGCAGAGTGCTCGTGCCCTGTGTGGCGCCAACATCGAACTGGTCGAGCTGGCCGTGGACGACAGCTGGTGCCGTGACAGCGGGCCGAGTTTCGTTTGCCATCCGCAGCATGGCCTGGCCGGGTTGAGCTGGCGCTTCAATGCCTGGGGCGGCAAGTCGCAGCATGGCCACGACCGTAGCCTGGGCCGACGGATCCTCGACCAGCTTGGCCTGGACGGCTTCAGCACGCCGTTGTGCAACGAAGGTGGCGCGATCCATGTGGACGGCGAAGGCACGCTGATCACCACCGAGTCGGTGCTGCTCAACCCCAACCGCAACCCCGGCGTCAGCAAGGCCGAATTCGAAGCATGTTTCGCCCGTTACCTGGGCATCAGCAAGACCATCTGGCTGCCGGGCGACCCGCAGTACGTCACGGGCGACATGACCGACGGCCACGTGGACGGCGTGTGCGCCTTCGCCCGCCCCGGCGTGCTGCTGGTCGATGCCACCCACGAGCACGGCTCGGTCTACGCCGAGGTGGTACGGGAAAACCGCCGCGCCCTGGCGCTTGCCACCGACGCCCAGGGCCGGCATTTCGAGCTGCTCGACCTGTATGAAGCCAGCGCTGCGGTCGACCAGGACGCCGAAGTGTTCTGCGCCTCCTACACCAACTTCTACATCGCCAATGGCGCGATCATCATGCCGGCCTACGGTATCGCCGCCGACGCCGATGCAGCTGCGCAACTGGCCCACGCCTTCCCCGGCCGGGAGATCGTGCCGGTGCGCATCGACCACATCGCCCACGGCGGCGGCGGTATCCATTGCATCACCCAGCAACAGCCAGAGGTTTGCCAATGAGCCTGCTGCGCATCGCCACTACACAGATGCCGTGCAGCTGGAACCTGCCCGCCAACCTCGACCGCGCCGAACAGCTGGTACGCGAGGCGGCCGCGCAAGGTGCCCAGGTGATCCTGCTGCAGGAACTGTTCGCCACACCCTACTTCTGCATCGAACAGGACCACCGCCACCAGGCCCTGGCCGAGCCGTATCCGCACAGCCCTATCCTGCAGCGCTTCGCCGCGCTTGCCGGTGAGCTGGGTGTAGTGCTGCCGCTGAGCTGGTACGAGCGGGCCGGCAATGCCTTCTTCAACTCGCTGACCGTGGCCGACGCCGATGGCCGCCTGCTGGGGGTGTACCGCAAGACCCACATCCCCAACGCCATCGGCTATCAGGAGAAGGAGTACTTCAGCCCCGGCGACACCGGCTTCAGGGTCTGGCACACCGCCTTCGGCTGCCTGGGCATCGGCATCTGCTGGGACCAGTGGTTCCCTGAAACCGCCCGCTGCCTGGCCTTGATGGGCGCTGAAGTGCTGTTGTTCCCGACGGCCATCGGCTCCGAGCCCGGCGCCGCCGAACTGGACTCCCGCGACCATTGGCAGGTTGCCATGCGCGGCCATGCCGCCGCCAACCTGCTGCCGGTGGTGGCGGCTAATCGCGTAGGCCGGGAAGTGGCGCAAAGCGACGAAACGCTGGCCATGCGGTTCTATGGCTCGTCGTTCATCTGCGACCACAAAGGTGCGCTGCTCGCCGAAGCCGACCGCGACAGCAGCGGCATCTGGCTGCACGACCTGGACCTTGCGCGCATGCGCGAGGATCGCCTGAGCTGGGGCATCTACCGCGACCGCCGCCCAGAAATGTACGCGCCGCTTTTGACCCTGGACGGCACTCACCCACACGTCGCGAGGACCTGAACATGAAGCTGCCCCGACTGGCCGCCCTCACCCTGGCGCTTTGCGCCGCCCAGGCCCAGGCCGAACAACCCACCCTGCGCTTGTACAACTGGGCCGACTATTTCGCCGAGGACACCCTCAAGCAGTTCACCGCCGAGACCGGCATCCAGGTGATCTACGACGTGATGGACGGCAGCGAAGTGCTCGAAGCCAAGTTGATGTCCGGGCGCAGCGGCTACGACCTGGTATTCCCCGGCGACACCGTGGCCGAGCGCCTGATGCGCGCCGGCAGCCTGCAACCGCTCGACCCCAGCCGCCTGGAGGCGCTGGGCGACATCGAGCCGGGCCTGCGCAAACTGCATGGGCAGTACCCCAAGGCCAGCCAGGCCACCGTGCCCTATACCTGGGGCACCATCGGCCTGACGGTGAACGCCGCCAAGGTTCGCGAACGCATGCCAGATGCGCCGCTGGACGACCTCGACCTGCTGTTCAAACCGGAACTGGCAGCCAAGTTCGCCGATTGCGGCATCTCTGTCATCGACTCGCCAGACGAAGTGCTGGCCGTGGTCCTCAATTACCTGGGCCGCGAACCGCGTAGCGCCAAGCGTGAAGACCTGGCGGCGGCGAGCGAACTGCTCAAGGCGGTGCGCCCGTACATCCGCAAGTTCCAGTCGCAGCCGGTGACCGAGCTGGTCAACGAAAACCTCTGCCTGTCGCTGGGTTACAGCGGCGACGTGATCCAGGCCCAGCGCACGGCAACCGCCGCCGGCAAGGCGCTCGACTTCCAATACCGCGTGCCGCGCCAGGGCACCACGGTATGGATGGACACCATGGCTATCCCCGCCGACGCCAAACACCCCGAATACGCCTATCGTTTCATCAACTACGTCATGCGCCCGGCGAACATGGCCGCGATCAGCAACTTCACCGGCTACCCCACTGCCAGCGCCAAAGCGCGCGAGGCGGTCGACCCGCAGATGCGCGACAACCCCGACATCTACCTCGACCAAGCCACTTACGCCCGGCTGATCCCAGGCCGGGACATCCCGCAAGCCGACATGCGCGCCCGCATGCGCGTGTGGACCCGCTTCAAGACTGCACAGGACTGAGCCATGCCAAGCCGTAGAACCTTCCTGCAACTGTCACTGGCCGCAGGCCTCGGTGCCGGCCTCGGCCTGCCGCTGGGCCTGGCCCGCGCCGACGAGCCCGGGCGCTGGTTCATGCCCGACGAAGGCGAACCGCAGCAACGGGCGTTCATCGCGTTCGGCGCCCAGGACGCCATCTGGGAGGACTTCACCGCCGACGTGCAGGCGGCCCTTGGCCGCATCGCCCAGGCCATTGCGCGCTACCAACCGGTAACGGTGTTCTGCCGCGCCAACGAACGGGAGCTGGCCCAACAGCGTTGCGGCAGCCACAACACAAGCTTCGTCACCTGCGCGCTCGACGACATCTGGATGCGCGACATCGGCGCCAACTTCGTCGTCGATGATGACGGCGCCCTCGGCGCGGTGGATTACAACTTCAACGGCTGGGGCAACAAGCAACGCCATCGTAACGATGCTCAACTGGCCAAGCGGGCCGCCACGCTCGCTGGCGCGCACTATCAGCGCAGCGAACTGGTTGGCGAGGGTGGCGCAATCGAAGTGGACGGCCACGGCACCGGCATCATGACCGAGAGCAGCTGGGTCAATGCCAACCGCAACAAAGGCTGGAGCAAGGCCGAGGTCGAGGCCGAACTCAAGCAGCGCCTGGGCTTGAGCAAGGTCATCTGGTTGCCGGGCATCGCCGGTGAAGACATCACTGACGGCCATGTGGATTTCTATGCCCGCTTCGTTCGGCCAGGTGTGGTGATTGCCAACCTGGACAATGACCCCGAATCCTATGACTACGACGTGACCCGCAAGCACCTGGAGATTCTCAAGCAGGCGACCGACGCCGAAGGCCGGGCTCTGCAGGTGCACCTGGTTTCGCCACCGATGCGCGGGCGCCGCAACAGGTTCAGCAAGAGCGCCGATTTTGCTGCGGGCTACATCAACTACTTCGTCATCAACGGTGCAGTTATCGCCCCGCAGTTCGGCGATGCTCAAGCCGATGAAAAAGCGCGAGCGTTGCTGGCCGCGCTGTACCCAGGGCGCGATATTGTGCAACTGGACATCGATGCGATTGCTGCGGGTGGCGGAGGCATCCACTGTGTGACACATCAGTGCCCGGCGGCCTGAACACTGCGCCTGGCTCTTCGCGGGTAAACCCGCTCCCACAGGAGTTCGGCAGGCCTCAAGTTTTGCGCATTACCTGTGGGAGCGGGCTTGCCCGCGAAGAGGCCGGCCCAGGCGCTGTACATCACTCGTCATTGTCAGGCCCGCGACGACGCCCGGTGATCATCGACAGCGGCAGGTTTTCGCGCAGGCGCACGCTTTCGACGATGGCCGCCAGCACGTGCACGCACACCAACGCCAGCACGGCATCGGCCAGGAAGCTATGCACGTCCATAGGCCAGTCGGCGCCCCATAGCGCGTCGACCTCCTGCGACGCCCAGCCGGTCAGGCCCAGCCCGGTGATGCCGGCCAGCATCAGCAGCATCACCAGCGCGCCAATCGGCGAATGCCCCAGGCGATGATAAGGCTCACCCCGCACCAGCGCCCGTGCATGCGCCGCAAGCCGCGCGGGCGTCGGCCAGAAGTCAGCCCAACGCGCACTTTGCGGCCCGACAAACCCCCATACCAGGCGCACCACCACGCAGCCCAACGCGTAATAGCCCAGCCACTGGTGCCAGTCGTCACCCTCTTCGTTGAAAAAGTAATCGGCAATGAACGCGGTGGCGAAAGACAGGTGGCACAGCCGCAGGAGCGGGTCCCACAGCTGTACCGTGGGCGCCTGCATCAGTCTTCGATCTCGGTCTTGACCGCCTTGCCGGTGACCGGGTCATGGTAGATCTCGACCTTCTTGCCGTCCTTGTTGAAGCCGTAAATTTCGTAGCAGTTGCCTTTGGTGACCTTGAACTTGTTGATCTTGTAACCCTGCTCCTTGAGCTGGGCCTGGAACTTCTCCTGGTCTTGCCAGGTACTTTTGTCAGCGGTGGTGCATTGGGTGGCGGCGAATGCGCTGCTGCAGCCGACAAGCAGGGTTAAGGCAATCAGGGTACGCATGGCGATGAGCTCCAGTCTGTTAAGTGAAACAGCATGATGCGCGTCCAAGCCCCATCAAGCTTAGCCAGCGGCGCAAAGTTTGCCTGCCTGTGGCCTTCAGGCCATTCATTTGCTTTTCACATCAATGGCAAAGAAAAACAAACTTAACAAATGAGCCAAACCCACCGAAGCTGGTGGCACCGCGCCCGCTCGGCGCCCACCCGTACACGGAGAACAACAAGATGAACGATGTGGTCATCGTCGCCGCAACCCGTACCGCCATCGGCAGCTTCCAGGGCGCCCTGGCCACCGTGCCCGCCGTCGACCTCGGCGCGGCGGTGATCAAGCGCCTGCTGGAGCAGACCGGGCTGGACCCGGCGCAGGTCGACGAAGTGATCCTCGGCCAAGTGCTCACCGCCGGCGCCGGGCAAAACCCCGCCCGCCAGGCCGCGATCAAGGCCGGCCTGCCCTACAGCGTGCCGGCACTGACCCTGAACAAAGTCTGCGGCTCGGGCCTCAAGGCCCTGCACCTGGCGGCCCAGGCCATCCGCTGCGGCGATGCCGAAGTCGTGATCGCCGGCGGGCAGGAAAACATGAGCCTGGCCCCGTATGTGATGCCTTCGGCACGTACCGGCCAGCGCATGGGCCACGGCCAGCTGGTCGACAGCATGATCACCGACGGCCTGTGGGATGCATTCAACGACTACCACATGGGCATCACCGCAGAAAACCTGGTCGAGAAATACAACCTCAGCCGTGAACAACAGGATGCGTTTGCCGCCGAATCGCAGCGCAAGGCAGTGGCTGCCATCGAGGCCGGCCGTTTCAAGGACGAGATCACGCCGATCGTGATGCCGCAGAAGAAAGGCGACCCCAAGGTCTTCGACCGTGACGAGCAGCCACGCCCGGACACCACCGCCGACTCACTGGCCAAACTGCGCCCGGCCTTCAAGAAAGATGGCAGCGTCACTGCGGGCAACGCATCCAGCCTTAACGACGGCGCCGCCGCGGTGTTGCTGATGAGCGCAAGCAAAGCCCAGGCCCTGGGCCTGCCGGTGCTGGCGAAGATTGCCGCGTACGCCAGTGCTGGCGTGGACCCGGCGATCATGGGTATCGGCCCGGTTTCAGCTACCCAGCGTTGCCTGGACAAGGCCGGCTGGCAGTTGGGCGAGCTGGACCTGATCGAGGCCAACGAAGCCTTTGCCGCACAGGCGCTGGCGGTGGGCAAAGCCCTGGAATGGGATGCCTCGCGGGTCAACGTGAATGGCGGGGCGATTGCGCTCGGCCACCCGATTGGCGCGTCGGGGTGCCGCGTGCTGGTGACCTTGCTGCATGAAATGATCAAGCGCGATGCCAAGAAAGGCCTAGCTACGCTGTGCATTGGTGGCGGGCAAGGTGTGGCGTTGGCGATCGAGCGTTGATCTTGAATTGATGTAGTCGGTACTGGCCTCTTCGCGGGTAAACCCGCTCCCACAAGTACAGCGCTGCTCTCAAGAGTAACGCTGTACTTGTGGGAGCGGGTTTACCCGCGAAGGGGCCAGTACAGACAGCCAATGATCAGACTGTTGTGCGCAACTCGCGAGCCGCTGCAACCATGTTCACCAAGGCCGCCTCGGTCTCTGGCCACCCCCGCGTCTTCAACCCGCAATCCGGGTTCACCCACAAGCGCTCGGCCGGAATACGCTGGGCGGCCTTGCGCAGCAGTTTGACCATCTCTTCCCGGCTCGGCACCCGTGGCGAGTGGATGTCATACACCCCTGGGCCGATCTCGTTCGGGTAGTCGAATTTCTCGAACGCCTCCAGCAACTCCATGTCCGAGCGCGACGTCTCGATGGTGATCACGTCGGCGTCCATGGCCGCGATCGACTCGATCACATCGTTGAACTCGCTGTAGCACATGTGGGTGTGGATCTGGGTTTCATCACGCACGCCCGAGGCGCACAGGCGGAAGGCTTCGGTGGCCCATTCCAGATAGGCCGGCCAGGCACTGCGGCGTAGCGGCAGGCCTTCGCGGAAGGCCGCCTCGTCGATCTGCACGATCTTGATGCCGGCTGTTTCCAGGTCAACTACCTCATCACGAATGGCCAGTGCCAACTGGCGCGCCTGTACTTCACGGCTTACGTCCTCGCGGGGGAACGACCACATCAGCATGGTCACAGGGCCAGTCAGCATGCCCTTCATCACCTTGTTGGTCAGGCCTTGGGCGTACTGGATCCACCCAACGGTCATGGCTTTCGGGCGGCTCAGGTCGCCGAAGATGACGGCCGGCTTCACGCAGCGCGAGCCATAGCTTTGCACCCAGCCGAAGCGAGTGAAGGCGTAGCCATCCAGTTGCTCGGCGAAATACTCGACCATGTCGTTGCGCTCGGCCTCGCCGTGTACCAGCACGTCCAGGCCGAGGTTTTCCTGGATCTGCACGGCGTGGCGGATCTCGCTCTGCATGGCTTCGACGTAGTCGGCCGCAGTCAGCTTGCCTTGCTTGAACGACTGGCGGGCCAGGCGGATCGCCGAGGTCTGCGGGAACGAACCGATGGTGGTGGTCGGGTAAGCCGGCAAGTCGAGGCCTGCACGCTGTTTGGCGATACGTTGCTCGAAGGCCGATTGGCGTTGGCTGTCGGCTGGCTTGATGGCGGCCAGGCGAGTTTGCACGGCGGGCTTGTGGATGCGTGGCGAGCTGGCACGGCTGGCCTGAACAGCGCGGCTATGCGCCAGGGCGGCGACCACGTCGGCAGCCTCCGGCTCGTTGACAGCTTTGGCCAGCACAGCCACTTCCTGACATTTCTGTACGGCGAAGGCCAGCCAGCTCTTCAGTTCGGCGTCCAGCTTGTCTTCACGGGCCAGGTCGACTGGGCTGTGCAGCAGCGAGCAGGACGGCGCGACCCACAAGCGATCGCCCAGGCGCTCGGCGGCATGACGCAGCACATCAGCGGCCTTTTCCAGGTCACAGGCCCAGACATTGCGGCCGTTGACTAGGCCCAGCGACAGTACCTTGTAAGCCGGCAGGCGGTCGAGGATGGTGGGGTACTGATCCGGTGCACGCACCAGGTCGATGTGCAGGCCATCGACGGGCAGGTTGGCGGCCAGGCCAAGGTTTTCTTCCAGGCCACCGAAGTAGGTGGTCACCAATTTTTTCAGCGGGGCGCGCTGGAGAATGTTGTAGACGCGCTCATAGGCGTTCTTCCATTCCTGTGGCAGGTCGAGGACCAGGATCGGCTCGTCGATCTGCACCCATTCCACCCCCTGCGCAGCCAGGCGGTTGAAGATTTCGTCGTACAGCGGCAGCAAGCGGTCGACCAATTCCAGTTTGTCGAAATCGGCGCCTTTGGTTTTGCCCAGCCACAGGTAGGTCAATGGGCCGATCACCACTGGCTTGATGGCGTGGCCGAGGGCCTTGGCTTCTTCGACTTCTTCAAACAGCTGCTGCCAACTCAGGGCGAACTGCTGGTCAGCGGTAAACTCGGGGACCAGGTAGTGGTAGTTGGTGTCGAACCACTTGGTCATTTCCTGGGCATGGGCACCGCCGCAGCAGGTGTCACTGCTGTTCGTTCCTACAGCACCTCGGGCCATGGCGAACAGGGTATGCAGGCTTGGCTTGGCACCGTCATGGCCACGGAAGCGCTCGGGGATGACACCAAAGGTCAGCGAGTGGGTCAGCACCTGGTCGTACCAGGCGAAATCGCCGACCGGCAGCAACTCGATACCGGCGTCCTTCTGGGCTTGCCAGTGAGCGGCGCGCAACTCGCGGCCGACCTTGCGCAGGCCGGCTTCGTCCAGCTCACCTTTCCAGAAGGCTTCCTGGGCTTTCTTCAGCTCGCGGTCGCCACCGATGCGCGGAAAACCCAGGTTGTGTGCCAGTGCCATGTCTTGTCCCTCAGAATGCATAAATGAATGAGGCCATTTTCACGGCACGGGCATCTTGAGACAAACTCATTAAATTTGAGATGAACTCAAGATTTCCTCATGATCATAACGCTGGGTTGTCTCAATCAGAGCAGCAGCCTGCGCCCCCGGACATGACCCCATTTGCGCCCTGCCGCACAATGCCACCCTGATCAATCCAGGTGCCCCCGCCATGAGCCTGCTGAAATCGGCGCTGCACGAAAAAACCTTCGTCTGCGTCATGGAGTTTGTGCCCAAGCCTTCGGCCGAGCGCTTCGCCGCCATGGAGGCGATCATGGCCCGCGCGCACCTGTGTGGCTGGCCGATGACTGTGGCCATCGGCGACCGCGTCGGCAGCCCGCTGGACCTCTCACCATTGGATGCCCTGGCCAGCTTCAGCGCGCCCGTCCCTGCCCTGCCCCATTTCTCCGGCAAAGACCGCGAACGCCATCACCTTATCGCCCAGCTGCAACGCATGGAGGCTGCTGGCCTGCAGCAGTTACTGCTGCTCACCGGCGACCGCCTGCCCGGCCACCAGCCCGGCGAACGCCCGGTGCACTACCTGGAGTCGGTTGCCGCACTGCAGATTGCTCGCCAGGCCTGCCCACACTGGCTGCTGGGTGCTGCGCTCAACCCGTTCAAATACCGTGAGGAAGAAGGCGGTGCGCAGTACTTCAAGGCCGAGAAGAAACTCGCTGCCGGGGCAGACTTCCTTACCCTGCAACTGGGCTTCGATGCCAGCAAGCATCAGGAAGCCATGCAGTGGATGAACCGTCAGACCTCGCCCAAGCCGATGCTGGCCTGCCTGATGAGCCTGACCCATGGCCGCGCAGCGATGCTTGAACATGTCGCCGGCGTGACCGTCTCGCCGTCCATGCGCGACATGCTTGAAGCGGAAGCTGCGGTGTCCAAGGCTTATGCCCAGGCACGCAGCGTCGATCGCCTGGCCCTGCAGATCATTGGCGTGAAGTTGATGGGTTACGCCGGTGTGCACCTGTCGGGCGTTCATGAGCTCAAGCAACTGCTGGCACTTGAAGAGCGCCTTGAGCATTGGCAGGCGCACATTCACTCATTGGAACAATGGGCTCCCGCCTGGGCCGACAGCTGGCAGATGCCAGGCCTGCCAGCGGTGGCGTTCCACCCACCGCAAGCGGCCTGGCGCCAGGGGGAATCGAAGGTCAGCGCCACCCGTACGGAGAAACTGCGCTATCACCTGCTGCACGGTTTTCACGCACTGCTGTTCAGCCGCAACAACTGGCTGAGCAAGGTGTTCGGCTGGGCAGTGCGCCGCCCATTGTGGGCCACCCCGAGGGGCGCCCGCTGGCTGCATGGCCTGGAGCGCAGCGTGAAGCGCCCGCTGCTGGGCTGCGACACCTGCGGCCGCTGCCGGCTGGAAGATACCTTGTACATCTGCCCGGAAACCTGCCCCAAAGGCCTGGCCAACGGCCCCTGTGGCGGTACTGCGCTGAACCGCTGCGAATTCGGCGACCGCGAATGCATCCACAGCGTCAAGTACCGCACTGCCAAAGCCGCGAAACAGACCGCCGTGCTCACCGAGCGGCTGATCCCGTGCATCGAAGTCCACACGCGCCACCGCAGCTCGTGGCCGCAGTGGTTCGACGCCTCGACACCGCGCAGGCTCAGCTCGCGGCCAGCGCCTCGAAGCCAGCCCGAATCTTCGCCTCAGGCAGTTCATCGGCAATGAACACCATCACGCTCTCGCGGGTTTCGCCTTCAGCCCATTCGGCATCCCAGTCGAAGCCATAGAGCTTGAGCACGCCCTGAAACACCAGGCGGCGATCTTCCCCGGCGATGTTGAGCACGCCCTTGTAGCGCAGCAGTTGCTTGCCGTGGGTTTCCAGCAGCTCGTTCATGAAGTCGCTAAGGCGGTCGATGTCCAGCGGCACTTCGGTGCGCAGCACCAGCGTGGAGATGCGATCCGGGGTGGCGGGTTTGAGCACCGGGCGCAGGGTGGGCTTGAGGTTGGCGCCCAGGTCGGGGTTGAGGTTGAAACCGCGCACATCGAGCAATTCGGCCAAGTCGATGCTGCCGTGTTCGACCACGCGAATGGCCGCACGGCCGTTGATGCGCGCCAGGCGCTCGCGCAGGGCCTCCACAGCCGCCGGCTCGACCAGGTCGGTCTTGCTCAGCAGCAGGCGATCGGCAAAGCCCACCTGGGCCTGGGCGATGGTCTGGGTCAGGTGCACGTCGGCATGGGCCGCGTCGACCAGGGTGATGATGCCGTCGAGGATGTAGCGGTCGCGCAAATCTTCTTCCATGAAGAACGTTTGCGCGACCGGCGCCGGGTCGGCCAGGCCGGTGCATTCGATCACCAGGCGGTCGAAAGCGATCTCGCCGGCATCCAGGCGTTCGAGCAGCAGGTACAGCGCGCGGGTCAGGTCACCATGGATGCTGCAGCACACACAGCCGTTGGCCAGGGTCATCACCTGCACCGGCTCGTCGCCCAGCAGCTGGCTGTCGATGCCGGCCTCGCTGAACTCGTTTTCGATCACGGCGATTTTCAGGCCGTGCTCGGCCTTGAGCATGTGCTTGAGCAAGGTGGTCTTGCCGGCACCGAGAAAGCCGGTCAGGACGGTTACGGGAATAGGCGTCTGCACGCAGAATCTCCTGAAGCTGAAAATGACTGTGGGAGCCCACAGGCTCCCACAGGTTCACGCAGTGTGCCGGATCAGCAGCACTTGGGGCCGGACTTGCCACCGTAACGGGCTTCCTGGCGTTCGCGGAAGAACGCCTCGTAGCTCATCACCGGCTTGTCCGGGTGCTTGGTCTGCATGTGCTCGACATAGTTGTCGTAGTCGGGCATGCCGACCATCAGGCGGGCTGCCTGCCCCAGGTACTTACCCAGTCGACCCAGGTCGTTGAACATCGCTGCAGTCCTCTCAAGCGTCAGGCAGAGCCTGGAACGGGGTTTCTTTGTCGGTGCGTTCCTTGCGGCCGAGGGCGGCGTAGCCGACCTTGACGGCAAAGAACAGCACGCTGAACACCACTATCAGGAACAGCACGGTCAGGCCGGCGTTGGTGTAGGCGTTGTAGATCACGTGCTGCATCTGCCCGATGTCCTTGGCCGGGGCCAGCACCTGGCCGGCGTCCAGCGCGGTGCTGTACTTCTTGGCCAGAGCCAGGAAGCCCACAGCCGGGTTCGGGTCGAACAGCTTGATCAGGCCTGCGGTGGTGGTGCAGATCAGCAGCCACACGGCCGGCAGCAGGGTGACCCAGACGTAGCGCTGGCGCTTCATCTTGATCAGCACCACGGTACCGAGCATCAAAGCGATACCGGCCAGCATCTGGTTGGAGATGCCGAACAGTGGCCACAAGGTATTGATGCCACCCAGCGGGTCGATCACACCTTGATACAGCAGGTAGCCCCACAGTGCCACGCAGCCAGCGGTGCCGATCAGGTTGGCGGTCCACGACTCGGTGCGTTTCAGGGCTGGCACGAAGCTGCCCAGCAGGTCCTGCAGCATGAAGCGGCCTGCGCGAGTACCGGCGTCCACTGCGGTGAGGATGAACAACGCCTCGAACAGGATCGCGAAGTGGTACCAGAAGGCCATGGTGTTTTCACCCGGCAGCACCTGGTGCAGGATCTGCGCGATACCCACCGCCAAGGTCGGTGCGCCACCGGCACGGGCCAGGATGGTGTGCTCGCCGATGTCACGGGCAACCGCTTCAAGCTGCTCGGGGGTAATCAGGAAGCCCCAGCTGCTGACCGTCTGCGCCACCGAGACAACGTCGGACCCAACCACTGCGGCCGGGCTGTTCATGGCGAAGTACACGCCCGGCTCGATCACCGAGGCAGCGACCATGGCCATGATGGCGACGAACGACTCCATCAGCATGCCGCCATAGCCGATGTAACGGGCGTTGGTTTCGTTGTCCAGCAGCTTCGGCGTGGTCCCCGAGGAGATCAGTGCGTGGAAGCCGGACACCGCGCCACAGGCAATGGTGATGAACAGGAACGGGAACAGGGTGCCCTTCCACACCGGGCCAGTGCCGTCGGTGAACTGGGTCAGCGCAGGCATTTTCAGCTCTGGCGCGATGATCAGGATGCCAATGGCAAGGCCGACGATGGTGCCGATCTTGAGGAAGGTCGACAGGTAGTCACGCGGTGCCAGCACCAGCCATACCGGCAGCACGGCAGCGACGAAGCCATAGCCCACCAGCATCCAGGTGATCTGCACGCCCGTGAAGGTGAACGCCGGGCCCCAGACCGGGTCCGCGGCAATCTGGCCCCCCAGCCAGATCGACGCCAGCAGCAGCACCACGCCGACCACCGAGATTTCGCCGATGCGGCCCGGGCGGATGTAGCGCATGTAGATGCCCATGAACATCGCGATCGGGATGGTCGCCATCACCGTGAACATGCCCCAAGGGCTCTCGGCCAGGGCCTTGACCACGATCAGCGCGAGCACCGCGAGGATGATGATCATGATCAGGAAGCAGCCGAACAGGGCGATGGTGCCCGGGATGCGGCCCATCTCCTCGCGCACCATGTCGCCCAGCGAGCGGCCGTTGCGGCGAGTGGACAGGAACAGAACCATGAAGTCCTGCACCGCACCGGCCAACACCACGCCGGCGATCAGCCAGAGCGTGCCGGGCAGGTAGCCCATCTGCGCGGCGAGCACCGGGCCGACCAGGGGGCCGGCGCCAGCGATGGCGGCGAAGTGGTGACCGAAGAGAATGTGTTTGTTGGTCGGGACGTAGTCCAGGCCGTCGTTGTTGAGCACCGCGGGGGTGGCTCGGCGAGGGTCGAGTTGCATCACCTTGGTGGCGATGAACAGGCTGTAGTAGCGATAGGCGACCAGGTAGAGGGCCACTGACGCGACCACGATCCACAAGGCGTTGATCGCCTCGCCGCGACGCAGGGCAACCACACCCAGCGCGCAGGCTCCTATGACTGCCAGCGCCAGCCACGGAATGTGGCGTAGCAGGCTATTATTGTTGTTCATGGTTTGCTTCCAGCTGGTGGATTGGAAAGACCGCCCATCGAGTCTAGGGCCAGTCATCGCGCATTGCCACACTTGCTTTGGTCTAGAGCCTTTGCGGCCAGATTGCGGTACCTGAACAGGCGTACAGGATTAACTATAGTCAGGATGAACCCCGGAGGGCTTGCCCATGCGCCAACACGACGAACGCCGCCGTTTTCAACGCATCGACTTCGATGCCCCCACTGAACTGCGCCAGGGCGACCGGCGGTGGCCGGCAAAACTGATCGATCTGTCGCTCAAGGGACTGCTGATCGAGCGCCCCAAATCCTGGGATGCGGACCTGACCCAGGATTTCGACGCGATCATCCACCTCGACCGGGATACCCGCGTTCAGATGCAGGTCGAGCTGCGCCATGAGGAGCCTTCGCGCCTGGGCTTTATCTGCCTGTTCATCGACGTCGAATCGATGACCCATTTGCACCGTCTTGTGGAATTGAACCTGGCCGACAGCACCGAAATGATGCGTGAGCTGCGCCAACTCATCGAATAATGGAATCTCTTAGCTAGCTTAGATATTTCCCACCTGGCGTTTCTTGTCTACCCAGACAGCTTCAAGCCTGGGTAGCAGTGCTTTGTACACACCCCTCTAACACCGAATCCGACCACTTGGTACGCGATCTGCATTGCGTTGCTGCACACACAGCAAGGCTGCTTGTTCGCGCTCCGATCAAAAAATTGTATACAATTCTTGTGGCAATCATTTGTAGGAAGTGTCTACAGTAGCGGCACAACAATAAACAGAGAGCCTGCTCAATGACTACGTCCCCTAGCACGTCTCCCGCCAAGCGCCCCGAGGACGAAAACCTCGGCCTTGGTGCCAACCTGGCTTATGGTCTGCAGCATGTGCTGACCATGTATGGCGGGATCGTCGCAGTACCCCTGATCCTGGGGCAGGCCGCGGGCCTGAACGGTGCGGAGATCGGCATGCTGATTGCCGCCTCGCTGTTTGCCGGTGGCCTGGCCACGCTGTTGCAAACACTTGGCCTGCCCTTCTTCGGGTGCCAGTTGCCGTTGGTACAAGGCGTGTCGTTCGCTGGCGTGGCGACCATGGGAGCGATTCTCAGCAGCGAGGGCGGCGGTGGCTTGCCCGGCGTGCTGGGCGCGGTCATGGCAGCGTCGCTGATCGGCTTCCTGATCACCCCGGTGTTTTCGCGTATCACCAAGTTCTTCCCACCGCTGGTCACCGGCATCGTCATCACCACCATCGGCCTGACCCTGATGCCCGTGGCTGCCCGTTGGGTGATGGGCGGCAACAGCGCCTCGCCGGAATTCGGCAGCATGGCCAACATCGGCCTGGCGGGGCTGACCTTCGCCATCGTGCTGCTGCTGAGCAAGCTGGGCAGCGCGACCATTTCGCGGCTGTCGATTCTGCTGGCGATGGTATTCGGTACCCTGATCGCCTGGGCGCTGGGCATGACCGACTTCAGCAAGGTCGCCGAAGGCCCGATGTTTGCCTTCCCCACACCGTTCCACTTCGGTATGCCGACCTTCCACCTCGCGGCGATCCTGTCGATGTGCATCGTGATCATGGTGACGCTGGTGGAAACCTCGGCGGACATCCTTGCCGTGGGTGAGATCATCGACACCAAGGTCGACTCCAAACGCCTGGGCGACGGCCTGCGCGCCGACATGGCGTCGAGCATCCTGGCGCCGATCTTCGGTTCGTTCACCCAGAGCGCATTCGCCCAGAACGTCGGCCTGGTGGCCGTGACTGGGGTCAGAAGCCGCTACGTGGTGGCCACCGGTGGCGTGATCCTGGTAGTGCTTGGCCTGCTGCCGGTGATGGGGCGGGTGATTGCCGCGGTACCGACCCCAGTACTGGGCGGTGCTGGCATCGTGTTGTTCGGCACTGTGGCCGCCAGCGGTATTCGTACCCTGTCGAAGGTCAATTACAAGAACAACGTCAACCTGATCATCGTCGCCGCCTCGCTGGGCTTTGGCATGATCCCGATTGCCGCGCCGACCTTCTACCACCACTTCCCGAACTGGTTCGAGACCATCTTCCACTCGGGCATCAGCTCGTCGGCGATCATGGCCATCCTGCTGAACCTGATCTTCAACCACTTCACGGCCGGCAACTCGGACCAGCAGTCGGTGTTTGCCGCAGCCTACGAACGGACCATCCAGTATTCGGACATTTCCTCGCTGCGTGACGGCGACTACTTCAAGGACGGCAAGCTGTTCGATGCCGAGGGTAATGAGGTGCCGGTGCTGGAACTGGACGAGCATGGCAATGCGGCGCCGAGGCGAACACCGGTCGCCGAGCATTGACCGCTGACTGAGCGGTTACGCGGGGGGAGCCGACGCGCATCGTCGGCTCCCCTTTTTGTTTGCCTGCACTGGCCTCTTCGCGGGACAAGCCCGCTCCCACAGGTACCGCATCAGCTTCAGGATTGTGCAAACCCTGTGGGAGCGGGTTTACCCGCGAAGAGGCCGGGACAGACTAAAACCTACTCGAACAGTGCATCCAGAGCCTGTTCCAGGCGGGTCACGGCAATCACCTGCAGCCCCGGCGGCGACTCCTTCGGCGCATTGCCCTTGGGCACGATGGCCCGCTTGAAGCCATGCTTGGCCGCCTCCTTCAAACGCTCCTGCCCACTGGGCACCGGCCGTACCTCGCCAGACAAGCCGATCTCACCGAACACCAGCAGCCCATGGGCCAACGGCCGGTTGCGCAGGCTGGACATCACCGCCGCCAGCAAGGCCAGGTCGGAGGCAGTTTCCAGTACCTTCACCCCGCCGACCACGTTGAGGAACACATCCTGGTCATGGGTGGGAATACCGCCGTGCCGGTGCAGGACCGCCAGCAGCATGGCCAGGCGGTTCTGGTCCAGGCCCAGGGTGACCCGACGCGGGTTGGCCAGGTGGCTGTCATCGACCAGCGCCTGCACCTCCACCAGCATCGGCCGGGTGCCTTCCCAGGTGGCCATGACCACACTGCCCGGCACTTCTTCCTGGGCCCGATTGAGGAAGATCGCCGATGGGTTGGAAACTTCCTTCAAGCCACGGTCGGTCATGCCGAACACACCCAGCTCGTTGATCGCCCCGAAGCGGTTCTTCACCGCCCGCAACAGGCGCAGGCGGCCATCGGACTCGCCTTCGAAATACAGCACGGTGTCGACCATGTGCTCCAGCACCCGGGGCCCGGCCAGCGAGCCTTCCTTGGTGACGTGGCCGACCAGGAAGATCGCCGTGCCGCTCTGCTTGGCATAGCGCACCAGCAAGGCCGCACTCTCACGCACCTGGGCCACACCGCCGGGCGCGGACTGCAACTGTTCGGTGAAGATGGTCTGGATCGAGTCGATGACCATGACGCGCGGCTTTTCCTGCCGCGCCGTGGCGATGATCGTCTCGATGCAGGTCTCGGTCATCACCTTGAGCTGGTCCTGCGGCAAGCCCAGGCGCCGCGAGCGCATGGCCACCTGCTGCTGCGATTCCTCGCCAGTGACATACAGCGCTGGCATGCCCACGGCGATATTGCACAAGGTCTGCAGCAAGATCGTCGACTTGCCGATGCCGGGGTCGCCACCGATCAACACCACCGAACCATCGACCAAACCGCCGCCCAGGACGCGATCGAGCTCGGTGCTGCTGGTGGTAAAACGCGGGATCTCCTCGACGCTGACTTCGGCCAGGGTCTTGATCTGCGCCTGCTGCCCGGCCCAGCCGGTGCGGCCGCTGGGCGCCGCTGCGCCGCCGCTCTCGATCATGGTTTCGACCAGGGTGTTCCAGGCCCCGCATTCGCCACACTGGCCGGCCCATTTCGGGAAGGTTGCGCCACACTCGGTGCAGCCGTACAAGCGCTTGGCCTTGGCCATGAGCGGGGTCTCCTGGAAAAAAGCGCCATGATAGCCGACGCAGACGTGCCTCGAACGCTTCGGGATGCGACAAAACTATTCGTTCTAAGCGCAGTCACTACCCGTGAACACAACGCATGAAGCGTTTTAGTGGCTTACACTGCGTTAACCTCACCATTTGTTACAAAGGAATCGAACATGGGCATGATCAGTGAGTTCAAGGCCTTCGCGGTCAAAGGCAACGTCGTCGACATGGCGGTTGGTATCATCATCGGCGCAGCCTTCGGCAAGATCGTCTCCTCTTTCGTCGGTGACGTGGTCATGCCGCCACTGGGGCTGTTGATCGGCGGTGTGGACTTCAGTGACCTGGCCATTACGCTCAAGGCGGCCGAAGGCGATATCCCGGCCGTGGTGCTGGCTTATGGCAAGTTCATCCAGACCGTGATCGACTTCGTGATCGTAGCCTTCGCCATCTTCATGGGCGTGAAGGTGATCAACCGTCTGAAACGCGAAGAGGCCGTGGCGCCGAGCGTGCCACCTGCGCCGACACCTCAGGAAACGCTGCTGACCGAGATTCGCGACCTGCTCAAGACGCAGAACCAGAACCGGTTGCCTTGAACAGTTTGGGGGCGCCTCGCGCCCCGTGCATCACCAGTAGTTTTCCACCGCCACCTGCCCCGGCCGTTTGCTCAGGCTCAATTGCAGGTCACGCGCCTTGAGCACCTTGCGGGTTTCATCGATCATCTGCGGGTTACCGCAGAGCATGATCCGCGAGTGCTCAGGCGAAAACTCAAGCCCCGCCGCCTTTTCCAGCTCGCCATTCTCGATCAGCGTGGTGATACGCGCATTCAATGCCCCAGGGTGCTGCTCCCGGGTAACCACCGGAATAAACTGCAACTTGCCTGCGTAGTCGGCCAGGTACTCGCGTTGTTCCAGGCCGGCAATCTCGTCCACATACGCCAGTTCATTCGCCTCGCGCACCGAATACACCAGCTTGATGTTGTCAAAGCGCTCCCAGGCCTCGAAGTCCTGCAGGATCGACATGAACGGCGCAATGCCGGTACCGGTCGCCAGCAACCACAGGTCACGCCCACCAACGAAGCGGTCGAGGGTCAGGAAGCCAAACGCCTGGCGGTCGATCAGCAGGGTATCGCCCTCGCCCAGGCGGCTCAGCTCACTGGTGAACTCCCCACCCGGCACAACGATGGAAAAGAAGTCGAGAAACTCGTCATGCGGCGCGCTGACCATCGAATAGGCACGCCACACCACACTGCCGTCGGCCTTGGTCACACCCAGCCGGGCGAACTGGCCGGAACGAAAACGAAAACCCGTGTCGCGAGTTACCCGCAGGCTGAACAGGTTCGGCGTCAGCGGTCGGACGTCGAGCAGGGTCTGGCGGGTAAACTTGTCGGCACTTGCGGTCATGATCGGCTCCAGGGTTGGCGTGCGCACAGTGTCGCGCAAAGCGGCCCGGATAAAAACCGCTGGAGTGTAAGGTCACCGCTAGACTATCGTCCCACTTTCGTAGAAAAACCTGATTCCTATAACAAAAAAATCCCAACACTGCGCTCGGACTTTTCCTACAATCTCCGGGTATGCGAACGGATTGGATCCGCAACCCAAGGGAGTATGACGGATGCTTCAATGGAATCACGAGCATCTACATAGCTTGATCAGCGAGAGCACGCCGCAAAAAGTGTTCGACCTTGCGGTGCATTTGGCACAGGACATGGAGATGGATTTCCTGGGCCTGAAAATTCGCATTCAACTGGCTGCCCAGTCCCCCAAACTCTACCTCTACAGCAACTATCCGGTTGCATGGATCGAGCGCTATCAGCGCGATGAGTTCTACAAGCAGGACCCAGCAGCCGCACGCAGCCACGCCACTACGATGCCAGTTCTGTGGAGCGACGACCTGTATCGCGATGCGCCGCACTTTCGCGAGCAAGCCTGCGAACACGGCCTGCGTCATGGCTGGACACAATCGCTGCACGATCAGCAGCACAACGAAAGCCAGGTCAGTGTCTGCAGGCCCATCGGCGAGGTGGGCATCGCTGAGCTTTACGACAAAGCCGCAAAGGTGCAGTGGCTGTGTCATACCCTGCACGCGATCATCAGTGAGCATCATCTGGCCCGCCTCTGTTCGCCACAGCTCAAGATGAGCGAGCGCGAACTCGAAGTGCTCAAGTGGTCCGCCGCCGGCAAAACCGCCGCCGACGTCGCCTGCATCCTGTCCCTGTCGCAAAGCACGGTAAACTTCCACATCCGCAGCGTGATCACCAAGACCAATGCCGCCAACAAGGCAGGCGCCGTTGCCATCGCCATGATGCGCGGCCTGATCGATCAATAGGCAAGCCTGCGACCGTCGGCAAAGCCCTGTAGAATTGCGGACCAAAGCTCGTGGCGATCCGCGACGGGCAGATCCGTACCCGAGCCAGACGCCATGCCCTTGTTGACCACCCCCTATGCCGAACTCGACCTGATCCGCCAGCCGGACCAGGCCAACGACCCGCTGCAGGCCTTCGATGCCGCCGATGAGTACCTGCTGGAGCAGTTGCATGGGCAGCAACTGGCTGCCGAAACCCGCGTGCTGGTGCTTAATGACAGCTTCGGCGCCATCGCCGCAAGCCTGGCCGGCCACCTCTCGGTAGTCAGCAGCGGCGACTCGCACCTGGCACACCTGGCCCTGGAAAAAAACCTCACACGCAACGGCAAGGCGTTCGACAGCGTGCCGTTCGTGCCGGCCAGCGAGCACTGGCAAGGCCCGTTTGATCGCGTGCTGGTACGCGTACCCAAGACCCTCGCGTTGCTCGAAGAGCAACTGATCCGCCTGCAGGGCCAGCTTGCGCCGGGCGCCCAGGTCATTGCCGGGGCCATGATCAAGCACCTGCCGCGGGCGGCGGGCGACCTGCTGGAAAAGTACATCGGCCCGGTGCAGGCTTCGCTGGCACAGAAAAAGGCGCGCCTGCTGACCGCGACCGTCGCCGAACGCCCTGCCGCGCGTTCGCCCTACCCGACCCGCTATCAACTGGACGCACCGGCGCTGGAGCTGCTCAACCACGCCAACGTGTTCTGCCGCGACGGCCTGGACATCGGTACCCGCGCGTTCCTCCCGCACCTGCCGCGCAACCTGGGCAACGCACGGGTGGCCGACCTGGGTTGCGGCAACGGCGTGCTGGCCATCGCCAGCGCGCTGGCCAACCCCGAGGCGCAATACACCCTGGTCGACGAGTCGTACATGGCGGTGCAGTCGGCGCAGGAAAACTGGCAGGCGGCGTTGGGCGAGCGTGCGGTGACGGTGCTGGCAGGCGATGGCCTGGCCGGGGTGGAAAAACAGTCGCTGGACGTGGTGCTGTGCAACCCGCCGTTCCACCAGCAGCAGGTGGTTGGCGACTTCCTGGCCTGGCGCATGTTCCAGCAGGCGCGCGAAGCACTGGTGGTGGGCGGTGCGCTGTATATTGTCGGCAACCGCCACCTGGGTTATCACAGCAAGTTGGCGCGGTTGTTCCGGGGCGTTGAACAAGTGGCAGCAACGCCAAAGTTCGTGATCCTCAAGGCGCGCAAGTAAGCATTGACTGCCCTATCGCCGGCAAGCCGGCTCCCACAGGTATCGCGCTGCTTTCAAGAACAACGCTGTACTTGTGGGAGCCGGCTTGCCGGCGATGGGGCCATCACAGGATAGCCTTCAATGGGTGGTCAGCCCTGCCGCCCCCATGAATAGCCGCATCACATAGGCAGCCACTCCCAGCGCCGCCACGCTCATCGCCCAGATCAGCAGCAGCCAGCCCAGCCGCTGCCAAAGCGGCTTCTTCTCTTCAAGGCCATGTTTGCCAGTCATCATGCGCCCCTCCTAGTGATAGCCGTCTTCGTGGGTCACCTTGCCGCGGAACACGTAGTAGCTCCAGAAGGTATACCCGAGGATGAACGGCAGGATGAACAACGTGCCCACCAGCATGAAGCCCTGGCTCTGCGGCGGCGCGGCAGCCTCCCAGATCGAGATCGACGGTGGAATGATGTTCGGCCACAGGCTGATGCCCAAGCCGCTGTAGCCGAGGAAGATCAGCACCAGCGTCAGCAGGAAAGGCGTGTAATTGGCATTGCGCGCCACCGCCTTGAACAGACCGTAGAAGGTCACCAGCACCAGGATCGGCACCGGCATGAACCACAGCAGGTTAGGCATGCTGAACCAGCGGTCGGCAATCTGTGGGTAGGCGATCGGCGTCCACAGGCTGACGATACCGATCACCACCAGCAACACCAATGCCAGCGGACGGCCCAGCTTGTGCATCTGCTCTTGCAAGGGCCCTTCGGTCTTCATGATCAACCACGTGCAGCCCAGCAACGTATACGCAACGATCAGCCCCAGGCCGCAGAACAGGCTGAACGGGGTCAGCCAGTCGAGCGTGCCGCCGGCGTAATGCCGGTCAACCACCTTGAAGCCTTCCATGAACGCACCCAGTGCAACGCCCTGGAAGAAGGTCGCTACCAGCGAGCCGCCGATGAAGGCCTTGTTCCAGATATGGCGCTTGTCATCCTTGGCCTTGAAGCGGAACTCGAAGGCCACGCCGCGGAAGATCAGGCCAATGAGCATGAGGATCAGCGGCAGGTACAACGCTTCGAGCACCACCGCGTAGGCCATCGGGAACGCCCCGAACAGCCCGGCGCCACCCAGGATCAGCCAGGTTTCATTGCCGTCCCACACGGGGGCGACAGTGTTCATCATCACGTCACGGTCACGCTCGCCCTTTACGAAGGGGAAGAGCATGCCTATCCCTAAGTCAAAACCATCCATCACCACGTACATCATGACGCCGAAGATGATGATCACAGCCCAGATCAGCGGAAGGTCGATACCCATGGCTCAGTTCTCCTTGCTCAGGCTGGGCGTGTTGGCCTCGCGGCCATCGTCGGCGGCCGACAGCGGCCGTGCCGGCGTGCGTTTCTGCCCGGGGCCGCCCGGCGTCTGCTCATCACCCTCGCCGGTTTTCGGCCCTTTGCGCACCAGGCGCATCATGTAGCCCAGGCCCGTGCCGAACAGCGCGAAGTACACCACCACGAACGCCACCAGGGTGAAGCCGAGCTGTGCATAACTGTGGTTGGACACCCCTTCCGAGGTGCGCATCAGGCCATACACCACCCACGGCTGGCGACCGATCTCGGTGGTGAACCAGCCGGCCAGGATCGCCACCAGGCCGGAGGGGCCCATCCACAGGGTCAGGTACAGGAACGGCCGTGAGCTGTAGAGCGTGCCGCGCTTGCGCAGCCAGAGGCTCCACAGGCCGACGAAGATCATCAGGAAGCCGAGCCCCACCATGACCCGGAACGACCAGAAGACAATGGTCGAGTTGGGCCGGTCCTCAGGCGGGAACTCCTTCATCGCCGGCACCTGTTTGTCCAGGCTGTGGGTGAGGATCAGGCTGCCGAGCGCCGGGATCTCGACCTTGAAGCGGGTGGTTTCGGCTTTCATGTCGGGGATGCCGAACAGAATCAGCGGGGTCGGCTCGCCGGGGACGTTCTCCCAGTGGCCTTCGATCGCGGCAATCTTCACCGGCTGGTGCTTGAGGGTGTTGAGGCCATGGAAGTCGCCGATCACCGCCTGAACCGGCGCCACGATCAGCGCCATCCACATGGCCATCGAGAGCATCTTGCGCACGGCCGGGTTGTCCCGCCCGCGCAACAGGTGCCAGGCCGCCGAGGCGCCAACGAAGAAGGCCGTAGCGACGAACGCGGCCGTGGCCATGTGCATCAGGCGGTAGGGGAACGACGGGTTGAAGATGATTGCCAGCCAATCCACCGGCACCACGCGGCCGTCGATGATCTCGTGGCCTTGCGGGGTTTGCATCCAGCTGTTGGAGGCGAGGATCCAGAAGGTCGACACCAACGTGCCCAGCGCTACCATCACCGTGGCGAAGAAGTGCAGGCCACGGCCAACGCGGTTCCAGCCGAACAGCATGACGCCGAGGAAGCCCGCTTCTAGGAAGAACGCGGTCAGCACTTCATAGGTCAGCAGTGGGCCGGTGACGGCGCCTGCGAAGTCGGAGAAGCGGCTCCAGTTGGTACCGAACTGGTAGGCCATGACCAGGCCCGACACCACGCCCATGCCGAAGTTGACAGCGAAAATCTTCGACCAGAAGTGGTAGAGGTCACGGTAGACCTGCTCGTGGGTCCTTAGCCAAAGGCCTTCAAGGACCGCGAGGTAGCTCGCCAGGCCGATGGTGATGGCCGGGAACAGGATGTGGAACGACACGGTAAAGGCAAACTGAATTCGGGCGAGCTCTAGGGCTTCTATTCCGAACATGGTGCTTCCTCTTCAGATAATCCGGCTTCCGGGCTTGTGGCCCCGTTGCCCACTGCCCCCACGTTTTAAGTCGAGTGCGGCACGTTGGAATTGTTCTGTTCGATCGCAGGGATTTCGGCCTACAGGCCAATTCGTTGCTTCTGGAACGATTGATCCAGATCAACGAGTGCTAGGAAGCATAGTCGCGAATGGCCCGCCGGGCCGTGTGGTTGATTGCCGCGTGACCTGTTGCCCCACCCTCTTTCGGGAAACGTGGAAAAGTGCCGATCACGGCAAACAGTAACTGTTTGTTACAAACAGATGATACGCTGCGGCCCCCTCTACTGCGCCGAGGCCACAGGTTCACGATGTCTGATTCCGCACCGCAGTTGTTGCGCCATCACCGCCCTTTCGTTGCCTTCTGGCTGGCCCGGGTGTTTACCGCCAGCGGCTTTCAGATGCTCACCGTGGCCATTGGCTGGCACCTCTACCAATTGACCGGCAATGTGCTCGACCTGGGCCTGGTCGGCCTGGTCGAATTCGCACCGCGCGTGCTGTTCATGCTGCACACCGGGCATGTCGCAGACCGCTATGACCGGCGCAAGGTCGCCGCGCTATGCCAGACCCTGCAGGGGCTGATCGCCTTGGCACTGGCCTTGGGCAGCGCCACCGACAACGTCAGCCGCGAGCTGATTTTCGTGCTGGCCTTCCTGCTGGGCGCCACGCGCTCGTTCGAGATGCCCGCTACCCAGGCGCTGCTGCCCAACGTGGTGCCGCCCGGGCTGTTCCCACGGGCCGTGGCGGCGTCTGCCTCGGCGACCCAGGCGGCGACCATCGTCGCCCCGGCCGTGGGCGGTTTCCTCTATGCCTTCGGCAGCATCTGGGTGTATGGGCCGACAGTGGCGCTGTATGCCATTGCCTGCCTGCTGATGCTGAGCCTGAACTCGCGCCAGCAGGTACCCCAGCGCGGCCGCGCCAGCCTGGAGTCGCTGCTGGCCGGGATCCGCTTCATTCGCAGCCGGCCAGATATTCTCGGGGCCATTTCGCTCGACCTGTTCGCCGTGCTGCTGGGCGGCGCCACCGCACTGCTGCCAGTGTTCGCCAAGGACATCCTGCTTACTGGCCCGTGGGGCCTGGGCCTGCTGCGCTCGGCACCGGCGGTGGGGGCACTTTTGATGTCGCTGTGGCTGGCGCGCTTCCCGGTGGAACGCAAGGTCGGCCGCATCATGTTCACTGCGGTCGGGGTGTTCGGCGTGGCGACCATCGCCTTCGGCCTTTCCACCTCGTTCTGGTTCTCGCTGGCAGTACTGGTGGTGTTGGGCGCAGCGGACATGATCAGCATGGTGATCCGCGGCGCCTTCGTGCAGCTGGAGACGCCGGACGAGATGCGCGGCCGGGTGAGCGCGGTGAACGGGTTGTTCATCGGTGCCTCGAATCAGCTCGGCGAGTTCGAATCCGGGGTCACGGCGCACTGGTTTGGCACAGTGCCAGCGGTGGTGCTCGGCGGTGTGGGCACCTTGGTGGTGACCGGGGTGTGGATAAAACTGTTCCCGACCCTGGCAAAACGGGATCGGTTGCACAACGGCTGAGAACCTGTACCAGCCTCTTCGCGGGGCAAGCCCGCTCCCACAAAGTACGACACTGCCTTTGTGGGAGCGGGCTTGCCCCGCGAAGAGGCCGGTATTGATTCACTCGATCACCATTCCCCAACGGCCATAGGCCCCCGCCAGTCATGCTGGTATGATGCGCGGCTTTTTTCCTCCCCACACAAAACCACGGCAACCGGTACGGTCTGTGCTTTGCTGATGGGGTCGATACATTCACGGCGCCGGGGGCGCCTTGGGGAGCGGGCATGCTGGAAAGGCTGTTTCAACTAAGAGCACACAACACCAACGTGCGCACCGAGATTCTCGCGGGCGTCACTACCTTCCTGGCCATGGCCTACATCCTGTTCGTCAACCCGAGCATCCTCGGCGAGACCGGCATGGACAAGGGCGCGATCTTTGTCGCGACCTGCCTGGCCGCGGCCATCGGTTCGACCACCATGGGCCTGATCGCCAACTACCCGATCGCCCTGGCACCGGGCATGGGCCTGAACGCGTTCTTCACCTACACCGTGGTCCTGCACATGGGCCACACCTGGCAGGTTGCGCTGGGCGCGGTGTTCCTGTCGGCGGTGATGTTCTTCCTGCTGTCGATCTTCCGTATCCGTGAATGGATCGTGAACAGCATTCCGCTGCCGCTGCGCTCGGCTATCGCTGCCGGCATCGGCTTGTTCCTGGCGCTGATCGCCCTTCATAACGCTGGCATCGTCGTCGATAACCCGGCTACCCTGGTGGGCTTGGGCGACCTCAAGCAGCCGGCGCCGATCCTCGCCACCCTGGGCTTCTTCCTGATCGTCGGCCTCGAGTCGCTGAAGGTACGCGGCGCGGTGCTGATCGGCATTCTGGCCGTCACCGTCGCCTCGATCGTCATGGGCGTTACACCGTTTGCCGGCATCGTTTCCATGCCGCCATCGCTGGCCCCGACCTTCCTGCAACTGGACATCGCCGGTGCCCTCGACGTAGGCCTGGTCAGCGTGATCTTCGCCTTCCTGTTCGTCGACCTGTTCGACAACTCCGGCACCCTGATCGGCGTGGCCAAACGCGCTGGCCTGATGGGCAAGGACGGCCACATGCCGAAAATGGGCCGTGCCCTGATCGCCGACAGCACCGCGGCCATGGCAGGTTCCCTGCTGGGCACCTCGACCACCACCAGCTACATTGAGTCGGCAGCGGGCGTGAGCGCCGGTGGCCGCACCGGCCTGACTGCCATCGTGGTGGCCGTGCTGTTCCTGCTGGCGCTGTTCTTCGCCCCGCTGGCCGGTAGCGTGCCAGCCTTCGCCACCGCCCCGGCGCTGCTGTTCGTCGCCGTGCTGATGGCCTCGGGCCTGGCGGAAATAAACTGGGACGACGTCACCGAAGCCGCGCCTGTGGTGGTGACTGCCCTGGCCATGCCGCTGACCTATTCGATCGCCAACGGCATCGCCTTCGGTTTCATCTCCTGGACTGCCGTCAAGCTGATCTCGGGCCGCCATCGCGACCTGAACCCAGCCCTGGTGATCCTCTCCATCCTGTTCGTCATCAAGTTGGGCTGGTTCAACGCATGAGTGCTGTTTTCGACCCTTCCACCTACGACGCGCAGTTGCAGGGCAAGGTCGCCCGCCTGCGCGAGTTGCTGGCCCCCTTCGGTGCGCCGGAACCGGCTGTGTTCGACTCGCCGCGCGAGCACTACCGCCTGCGCGCCGAGTTCCGCCTGTGGCGCCAGGACGGCCAGCGCCACTATGCGATGTTCGCCCCCGGCGATAAGCACAACGCCATCCTGATCAACGAATTTCCCATCGCCAGCGAGCGCATCAACGACCTGATGCCACGCCTGAAAGCGGCCTGGCAGGCGAGCGAAGAACTGAGCAATCGCCTGTTCCAGGTGGAGTTCCTCACCACCCTGGCCGGCGATGCGATGGTCACGATGTGCTACCACCGCCCGCTGGACGAGGCCTGGGAAGTAGCGGCGCGGCAATTGGCGGAAGAATTGGGTGTGAGCCTGATCGGCCGCTCCAAGGGCAAACGCCTGGTCATCGGCCGCGACTACGCGGTAGAGAAACTCGACGTGGCCGGCCGTGTGTTCAGCTATCGCCAGCCTGAGGGCGCGTTTACCCAGCCCAACGGCGCGGTGAACCAGAAGATGCTGAGCTGGGCGTACGATGCCATCGGCGATCGCGATGACGATTTGCTGGAGCTGTACTGCGGCAACGGCAACTTCACCCTGCCGCTGGCCACCCGCGTACGCCAGGTGCTGGCCACCGAGATCAGCAAGACCTCGGTCAATGCCGCGCTGAGCAACCTTGACGAGAACGCTGTGGATAACGTGCGGCTAGTGCGCCTGTCGGCGGAAGAGCTGACCCAGGCGCTGAATGACGTGCGCCCGTTCCGTCGGCTGGAAGGGATCGACCTGAAAAGCTACGCGTTCGGCACCGTGTTCGTCGACCCGCCGCGTGCGGGCATGGACCCGGACACCTGCGAGCTGACCCGGCGTTTCGAGCGGATTCTGTACATTTCGTGCAATCCGGAAACACTGGCGGCAAACATCGAGCAGTTGCAGGACACGCACCGCATCGAGCGTTGTGCGTTGTTTGACCAGTTCCCGTATACCCACCACATGGAAAGTGGGGTTTTGCTGGTTCGGCGCTGATTGATGGAAATTGGGGCTGCAAAGCAGCCCCAATTCACTCAGAAGTCGAAGAACACCGTCTCCCCTTCCCCTTGAATACGGATATCGAAACGATACGCCGTCTTCCCATCCACTTCACAACGCTTGGCAACCAGCGTTTCGCGGCGCTGCGGCTGCTCGATCAGGTTGAGCACCGGGCACTTGGCGTTGGCTTCGGCCTCATCATCGAAATACAGACGCGTGTGCAGGTGAATGTTGATGCCGCGGGCAAACAGGCTGATGTTGATGTGCGGCGCCATCGGCACGCCGGCCGCATTCTTCACCACACCTGGCTTGACCGTTTGCACGGTCCACTCACCCGCATCGAAGGTGGTGGCGGTGCGGCCGAAGCTGTTGAAGGCGTTCTCCAGGTTGTAATCATCCTGGTACTGGCCGGCGGCATCCGCCTGCCACAGCTCCAGGAACGAATCACGCACCAGGTGGCCGTTGCCGTCATACACCTGGCCGATCAACAGAATGTGTTCACCCGGCGCTTCTGGCTTGGCCAGGCAGTTCCAGATTTCCTGGTCGCGGGTCGGGTTGCCGGCCGCTTCCAGGGCCAGGCCGATGTGCACGTAAGGGCCGGCGGTCTGCGAAGGGGTTTCCGGCAGCAGTTCGATTGGCATGGCGGGGTCCTCAGCAGTTTTCGAAGTGGGTCTTGCGCTGGCCGCGCAGCACGATGTCAAAGCGGTACGCCAGGCAGTCCATCGGGTTGCCGTTGCTCATGTCGAGCTTGGCAATCAGCTGCTGCACCGCTTCAGGGTTGGCGATCGACTTGACGATCGGGCACATCGGGATCAGCGGGTCACCTTCGAAGTACAGCTGGGTGATCAGCTTGGTGGCGATCGACGGGCCGCTGACACCCACGTGGATGTGCGCCGGGCGCCAGTCGTTAGGGCCGTTGCGCCATGGGTACGGGCCGGGCTTGATGGTGCGGAAGCTGTAGTAGCCGTCGCGGTCGGTCAGGCAGCGGCCGACACCGCCGAAGTTCGGGTCCAGCGGCGCCAGGTAGCGGTCGTTCTTGTGGCGATAGCGGCCACCGGCGTTGGCTTGCCAGATCTCCACCAGGGTGTTGGCCACCGGCTTGCCGTACTGGTCTACGACACGGCCGGCAACAATGATGCGCTCACCGATTGGCAGGCCACCGTTGTTGAAGTTCAGCAGCAGGTCATGGTCATGGGCGCCGAAGCCCAGGTGGGTGAAGTCCGGGCCGGTGGTTTCGCTGATCGACTGCGGGATGCTGACCAGTGCCTGGCGCGGGGAGCGGGCAATGGAAGTCTTGTAGTCGGGCGTCAGGGCCTTGGGGTGCCAGTTGCGATCACGGATCACGAAGCGGCTGTTGTCCTGGGCGGGCATGCCGTTTTCCTCTCTTGGAATTGTCAAAACGCCTGTGCTAGGCAGGCGGACTTATAGTTTCGGATAGGTTGCGCGAGATGGATATTGAATTCAGCCGCCCGTTACTTAACCAAATGGTTATGCATTAGTACCTTTTGCCGGGGTGAACTAATCTTTGTCTTCATGTTTCATGCTCGGGAGCACATCTCATGGAATGGCGAAAAGGCCGGCGCAGCGACAACGTGGTCGATGCGCGTGGTGAGGGTGGCGGCGGCGGTATGCGCTTTGGTGGCGGCAAAGGGCTGGGGCTGGGCGCCATCCTGCTGATCGTCGGCATCGGTTGGCTCACCGGCCAGGACCCGCTGCAGATCCTTGGTCAGCTCACCGGGCAGATGGAGCAGCAGCAACAGGCCCCCAGCGGCGCGGGCAACAAGGCGCCAGCGGCCAACGACGAGCAGGCGCAGTTTGTCGCGTCGATCCTCGGCGACACCGAAGATACCTGGAAGGCCTTGTTCTCCCAGGCCGGCAAACAGTACCGCGACCCCAAGCTGGTGCTGTTCAGCGGCCAGGTGAATTCCGCCTGCGGCTTTGCCTCGGCGGCGGTGGGCCCGTTCTACTGCCCGGCGGACCAGCGCGTCTACTTGGATATGTCGTTCTTCCGTGAGATGGAAACGCGCTTCGCTGCCGCAGGCGACTTCGCCCAGGCTTACGTGATCGCCCACGAGATCGGCCACCATGTGCAGACCTTGCTGGGGGTGTCGGCCAAGGTCGACGCCGCGCGTCGCAACGGCCAACGCCTGGAAGGCGACAATGGCCTGCTGGTGCGCCAGGAACTGCAGGCCGACTGCCTGGCCGGGGTCTGGGCCTTTCAGGCGCAGCAACGCCTGAACTGGCTGGAGCCCGGAGATGTGGAGGAAGCGCTGAATGCGGCCAATGCCATCGGTGATGACCGGTTGCAGCAAAAGGGCCAGGGGCGCGTGGTGCCGGATTCGTTCACCCATGGCACCTCGGCGCAGCGGGTGCGCTGGTTCAAGGCCGGGTTTGCCCAAGGGGAGGTGAACAGCTGCGATACCTTCAGTGCACGCAGCCTTTAAGCGTTCGCGGGTTTACCCGCGAAGAAGGCGCTGAAAACGCAAACGTTTTCATGACGTTACAAATCAGCTGAAAAAGCGTTTCAGCTTCTCTGCCATTTGCCGATAACCCCTGCACGATTCAGCGGGCATCCAGAACAACAACGCCTGGCGATCGAAAAATGATCAAGTGAGCGAAATTTTTCTGGAGAGCGTGCATGAACAGCTGGTTCGCCAACATCAGCGTCAACCTCAAACTCGGCCTGGGCTTCGGCCTGGTGCTGGTCCTTACCGGCCTGCTGGCCCTGACCGGCTGGACCAGCCTGGGCAGCCTGATCGACCGCAGCAACTGGATGGGCGACATCGGTCAGCTCAATAAAGACCTGACCGACATGCGCGTGGCGCGCCTGCAATACATGATCGCCAACGGCGACGATGCCGCCGCCGCCAATACCCAGGCCAAGCTGGACGCGTTCAGCAAGCAGCAGGAATACCTGGTCAGCACCTTCAAGAGCCCGGAAAACGTCAAGCTGCTCAAAGAGCTGGGCCAGACCATCAGCGAATACAAGGTCTCGCTGAACAAGATGCGCGCAGGCTACAAGAGCTCGCTGGCCGCCCGTGACGCGATGAATGTGTCGGCGGCCAAGGCCGATGAGGCCATGGAAACGCTCAGCCAGGACGTCATGGCCCGCCCCGAGGCCGACAGCGTGCGCCTGGCGCAATACCAGCTGATCAGCAAGGCGCGCCAGCAACTGCTGCAAGTGCGGGTCGACGTGCGCGGCTACATCGCCGACAACACGGCGGCCAACGAACAGGCGGCACTGCGCCAGCTGGAATCGGCACTGGTCGAAATCGACAACCTCAAACGCCAGCTGCCTGCTGAAGCCACGCGGGTGCAGCAGTTCGAACAGTCGGTTCAGGCCTACCGTGAGGCGGTGCGCCAGTTCCGCGATGCGGTCGCCGAAATCACCACATCGCGTGCAGAAATGACCGTGCAGGGCGCTGACATCGTCAAGCGCAGCGATGCACTGTACAAGATCCAGATCGACCGCCGTGACGCCGAGAGCGCCCAGGCCCGTAGCTTGCAGACCATCGCCACGCTGCTGGCGCTGCTGGCAGGTGTACTGGCGGCAGTCATCATCACCCGTCAGATCACCCGCCCCCTGCGCGAAACCCTGCAAGCGGTGGAGCGCATCGCTGGCGGTGACCTGACCCACGACATGCGCGTTACCCGCCGCGACGAAATCGGCGTGCTGCAACAAGGCATCGCACGCATGGGCACCACCCTGCGCGAGCTGATCAGCGGCATCCGCGACGGCGTCACCCAGATCGCCAGCGCCGCTGAAGAGCTGTCGGCCGTCACCGAGCAGACCAGCGCAGGTGCCAACAGCCAGAAGGTCGAAACCGACCAGGTCGCCACCGCCATGCACGAAATGGCCGCGACCGTTCAGGAAGTCGCACGCAATGCCGAGCAGGCTTCGCACGCTGCGACCGGTGCCGATGACGAAGCCCGTGCGGGTGATCGCGTGGTTGGCGAAGCCATCAGCCAGATCGAACGCCTGGCCGAAGAAGTGCACCGCTCCACCGAAGCCATGAACCTGCTGCAGCAGGAAAGCCAGAAGATCGGCAGCGTGATGGATGTGATCAAGTCGGTGGCCGAGCAGACCAACCTGCTGGCGCTCAACGCCGCGATCGAAGCCGCCCGTGCCGGCGAGGCTGGCCGTGGCTTTGCCGTGGTCGCCGACGAAGTGCGTGGCCTGGCCCAGCGCACGCAGAAATCCACCGAAGAGATCGAAGAACTGGTGGCGGGTTTGCAACACGGCACCCAGCAGGTGGCCAATGCCATGCAGGGCAGTCGCACCTTGACCGACAGCAGTGTCGAGCTGGCGCGCAAGGCCGGCGCTTCGCTGGAAAACATCACCAGCACGGTGTCGAGCATCCAGTCGATGAACCAGCAGATTGCTGCGGCGGCCGAGCAGCAGAGTGCGGTGGCTGAAGAGATCAGCCGCAGCATTCTGAATGTGCGGGATGTGTCGGAGCAGACGGCGGCAGCCAGTGATGAGACCGCGGCGTCCAGCGTCGAGCTGGCGCGCCTGGGTGGGCACTTGCAGATGCTGGTCAGCCAGTTCCGCGTCTGACCTGTAGATAGCATTCGCGGGTAAACCCGCTCCCACAGGTAACATGCAATGCTTGAAATTGGCATTACACCTGTGGGAGCGGGTTTACCCGCGAAGAGGCCAGCACTGCCTATACAGGATTACTTGACGACCATCCCCACCCCACGCCCACGCGGATCGGAAGCGGTCTCAAGCTGCGCCCCGTTCACCCGGATCGCCTGGATATCGCCCATTTCCCAGCCCTGATCCTCCAGCACATACCCCATCTTCTTCAGGCCATCCGCCACCGGCCCGGTGAGCGGCGCGTAGCTGTCGAAATAGATGGTGTCCTTGGGCAGCAACTGATGGTGCACACGCTGCGCCGCCACAGCCTTCTCCAGCGGCATGCCGTAGTCGTACAGGTTGTTCATCACCTGGAAGATCGAGGTAAAGATCCGCGAGCCACCTGGCGTGCCGATCACAAGCTCGACCTTGCCGTCGCGGGTCATCAGGCTCGGGCTCATGGACGACAGCATGCGCTTGCCCGGCGCGATGGCGTTGGCATCACCGCCCACCACGCCAAAGGCGTTGGCCGCACCCGGTTTGGCGCTGAAGTCGTCCATCTCGTCGTTGAGCAGGAAGCCCGCGCCCTTCACCACCACACCGCTGCCGTAATCGAGGTTGAGGGTGTAGGTGTTGCTGACCGCGTTGCCCTCTTTATCGACAATCGAGAAGTGCGTGGTCTGGTGCGGTTCAAGCCCTGGCTTGACGTCGTCGGTTGCGGAAATGGCCTTGGGGTTGACCTGCGCGGCACGCTTGGCCAGGTAGTCCTTGGCGATCAACTGGTCGACCGGCACTTTGGTGAAGGCCGGGTCGCCCAGGTAGTCGGCACGGTCGGCGAACACTCGCTTCTCGATCTCGGCCAGCAGGTGGATGTACTGCGCCGAGTTGTGCGCCACGCCCTTGAAGTCCGCCGCGCGATCTTCCTTGATGCCCAGCAACTGGGCCAGGGCAACACCGCCGGAGCTTGGCGGTGGCGCGGTGTAGACCACGTTGCCGCGCCAGCTCAGGGCCATCGGCTCACGCCAGACGGCTTTGTAGTCCTTGAGGTCTTCTTTGGTGATCAGGCCCTTGTCAGCCTGCATCTGCGCCACCAGCAGGTCGGCAGTCTTGCCCTGGTAGAACTCGCTCACGCCCTTGTCGGCGATGCGTTCGAGGGTCTGGGCCATCTCCGGCTGCTTGAACAGCTCGCCCACCTTCATGTTGCCGAAATAGTCGTTGAAGTTGGTCGCAGTCTTGAACAGGCCTTGGGCATCGTTGCGGTACTGGTACTGTTTTTCGGCAATCTTGAAGCCGTTTTTGGCATAGCCGATGGCCGGGGTCAGCAGCTCGCTCCAGGGCAGCTTGCCGAACTTCTTGTGCGCTTCCCACAGGCCCATCACCGTGCCAGGCACGCCGGCTGCACGCACGCCGACCAGGCTGAGGTTCTCGATCACCTCGCCTTTCTCGTCCAGGTACATGTTGCGGGTCGCCGCCTTGGGCGCCACTTCGCGGTAGTCGAGGAAGTAGGGTTTGCCATCGACGAACAGGGTCATGAAGCCGCCGCCACCGATGTTGCCGGCCTCGGGGTAAGTCACCGCCAGGGTGAAGGCCGTGGCCACTGCCGCATCCACCGCGTTGCCGCCCTTTTTCAGGATATCAGCGGCCACCTGTGCGCCATATTGATCGGGCGCGGCCACCGCGCCACCCTCCAGGGTTGCCGCGTAGACCGAGGAACAGCTCAGGATCGCGGCTGCTAGCGCGAGGTACTGGAACGGGACGATACGCATGACACTTCCTTGGTGTTGTTTTTGTTGATCAGTCAGTAAGGCCGAAGCGTGCCGACTGTGCAATCAAACGTAGGAAGTTTCGCCGCCTATGGGCAGCATTTGTCGCGTTCAGGCAACTTAGCAGGCGTACATCGCCAACTTCTGCTGAATGAAATCGAGGAAGCACTGAATGCGCAGGGCCAGTTGCGTGTTGCGGTAGTAGACGGCGTGAATCGGCTGGCGATAACCGTTGTTGGCATCGCTCAAGAGCACCTTCAGGCGGCCGGCGCGGATGTCTTCGTGGGTCATGAAGTGCGACAGGCTGACAATGCCCTCCCCGGCCAGGGCCAGTTGGCGCAGGGTCTCGCCGCTGGAAGCAATCAGTGCCGGGCGAATCAGCCAGCGGTCGCCCTCGGCGTGACGCAGCGGCCACTGGTTGAGCGACTCGGGTTGGCTGAAGCCAAGCAGGCAATGGTTGTTCAGGTCTTCGACGTGCTGTGGCGTGCCGTGCTGCTCCAGGTAGGCCGGGCTGGCCAACACCTGCACCGGGCTGCAGCCCAACGAACGGGCATGCAGGCTGGAGTCAGCCAGCTCACCGATGCGGATCGCCACGTCGGTGCTCTGTTCCAGCAGGTCGATGATCAGGTCGTCGGTGTTGAGTTCCAGCTCGATGCCGGGGTACTCGCGGCGGAACTCGCCAATCCACGGCAGGATGGCATGCAGCATGAACGGCGCGGCGGCGTTGATGCGCAGGCGCCCGGAGGCGCTCTGGCGGTGCATCGACAGGCGCTCTTCCATGTCGTTCATCTGCTCCAGCACCAACCGTGAGCGCTCTAGGAAAAAGCGCCCCTCTTCGGTCAGGTCCATGCGCCGGGTGGTGCGGTTGACCAGGGTGGTGCCGAGCTTGGCCTCCAGGCGCGACAGGGTACGGCTCACCGCCGACGGCGTCTGGCCCATCTGCTCGGCTGCGGCAGAGATCGAGCCGCAGTCGATCACGGCGACAAATACCTGGAGTTCTTCGGATCGGGTTTTCACGGCGGCGCCTGTGTCTGCTGTAAGCGGTGATTGATAGCCGCTTGCTGACGGCAAGTCCAGCTATTCGGCCTTGCCGAACACCTGGTCCAGATGCGCCTCATACGCTGCCAAAGCCGCAGGCACATCCGGGCGCTTCATCACATCCACCGCGAGGAAGGTCGGCAGCCCGGTCATGCCGAGGAACTGATTGGCCTTGTGGAACGGGAAGTACACTGCGTCCACACCCTTGCCCTCGAAGAAATCGCTGGGGTCGTCGAAGGCCTGCTGCGGGGCGTTCCAGGTCAGCGACAGCATGTACTGCTTGCCCTGCACCAGGCCGCCGCTGCCGTATTTTTGCGAAGCATCCGAGCGGGTGCGGCCGTCGTTGGCATAGAGGCTGCCGTGGCCGGCGGTGAAAACGTCGTCGATGTACTTTTTAACGGTCCATGGCGCGCCCATCCACCAGCCTGGCATCTGGTAGATCACCACATCGGCCCAGAGGAATTTCTCGACCTCGGCCTGCACGTCATAACCGCCGTCGATAAAGGTCTGTTGCACATCGAAGCCCGCGCGGTCGAGATGGGCCAGGGCGGCGTCGTGCAGGGTCTGGTTGAGGCGGCCGTCGGAATGAGCGAACTGTTTACCGCCGTTGAGCAGAAGAATCTTTTTCATGCTGGGCCTCGATGGGCTGAGTCAAATTGGATGACCGGCAGATTAGAGGCACGCTTGCGCGGGAAACAGCGGGAGTGGGTCAAAATACAATTGACCTAGAGTCACGAATACCAAATCAATTATTGCCTTAGAATCGTTTCATCATTCATCAACGAGTAGCAAACCATGAGCGAGCAGCACGCCTTCATCCTCAAGGCCAAGACCCGTCCGGAAATGGCCGACGCCTTCGAAACCCTGTTCCGCGCCTACGTCGAACCGAGCCGCCAGGAACCTGGCTGCATCGAGTACCACATGCTGCGCGACAAAGCCGACCCTAGCCTGTTCGTGTTCTTCGAGGTGTGGGCCAGCAAGGCCGCGCTGGACGTGCACTCGGCCCTGCCGCACATGGTCGAGTTTTTCGAAAAGCGCATGGACTACCTGGAGCGCGATTTCGATATCCAGGCCATCGAGATGCTCAGCGCCTCTTCCGCTAGCCGTTGATCAGCAGATGGCCGCCCAGCACGGCCAGGCCGATGAAGAAGCAACGCTTGAACAGCGCTGGGCTGATGCGCTGGCGCAACCACTGGCCCGCCAGCATGCCCAGCAGCGCAGGCGCCAGCAGCAGCAATGAAGCGCCCAGGGCCTGGCCGCCGAGGGCATCCTGCCCGGCCAGGCCCAGCGCCAGCGCCACGGTCGAGACGGTGAACGACAAGCCCAGCGCCTGGATCATTTCATCGCGGCCCAGGCCCAGACTCTGCAGATAAGGCACTGCAGGCATTACGAACACCCCCGTGGCAGCTGTGACGATGCCGGTCACCAGCCCGCACAATGGCCCAAGCCACCCTTCCCTGCTCGGCGCAAGCCGCAAGCCCGGCCCGACCAGGCCATACAGCGCATACACCAGCAACGCTGCGCCCAGCGCGTGCACCGCCCATGGGCCGCTGTTGATGCCCAGCCAGGCGCTACCGATCAGGGTGCCGATGAAGATCATGCCGAGCATCGGCCCGAGCCGCCGCAGCAACCCCAGCAGATGGCCGCCAGCCGCCAGTTGCCAGAGGTTGGTCAGTGTCGACGGGACGATCAGCAAGGCAGCAGCCTGCGCCGGAGGCATAGCCAGGCCCAGCAACCCCATGGCGATGGTCGGCAGGCCGAGGCCGATAACGCCTTTCACCGCGCCAGCCAGCACAAAGGTGGCGATCACCAGCAAAGATAAAGCCGGCCCGATGTTTTGATAGAAAGCGATCAAGGTATCCATGGCAGCCATGATCGCGTGGATCGGGCGGGCTGAAAATCTGCCATATACTCAGCCAGACTCTCGCCAGGAAAGAGGCTGATGCACTTCGACCTGATTGATCTCGCGCTTTTCCAGCACACCCTCGAGTGCGGCAACATCACCGCGGGCGCTCGCCGCAGCCACTTGTCGTTACCCGCTGCCAGTGCGCGCATCCGGGCCATGGAAGCCTCGCTGGGCACGGCATTGCTGGAACGCAACCGCCGCGGCGTGCAACCGACCCCGGCTGGCCAGGCGTTGCTCCAGCATGCCCGGCTGATTGGCCAGCAGGTCGAGCGCTTGCAGTTCGACCTGGCCCAGTATGCCCAGGGGCAGCAGGGCCAGGTGCGCCTGCTGTGCAATACGGCTGCGCTGACCGAATACCTGCCCGAGCTGCTGGCCGGCTACTTGGCCGACAACCCTGGCGTCAGTGTCGATGTGCAGGAAATGCCGAGCCTGAGGATCGTGCAATCGATCACCCAAGGCATGGCCGACCTGGGCATCATTTCCACCGCTGCACCCAGCACGCACCTGCAGACCCTGCCGTTTCGCGACGACCCGCTGGTGCTGCTCACGCCGCTGGATCATCCTCTCGCCGCAGAGCCCGAACCGAGCTTCATCGACAGCCTTGCCCACGGCCATGTCGGGCTGGGGGCGAACAGCGCGCTGGCGCTGTACCTGGAAGAACAAGCCCTGCGCGAGGGCCGGCGCATGCGCGTGCGGGTGCGCGCTGAAGGCTTCGACGGGGTGATCCGCATGGTGGCGGGGGGCGCCGGGGTTGGCGTGGTGCCGCTGGCAGCGGTGAAGCGCTGGGAAGGTGTGTTGCCACTGCACTGGGTGGCGCTGCGCGAGGCTTGGGCCAACCGTCAATTGCTGCTGTGCGCGCGGGATTTCGCGGGGTTGCCGGGGTATGCAGCCGGGTTGGTCGAGCGATTGCGGGTCGCGCCTGGTTGTTTGATTTACTCATGATTTTGTGGGAGCGGTGTTCTTGCGTTACCGGATCTGTCCGCCCCACAATCCCACCACGCCGCACCACGACAGGGAGTTCAACGTGCCATCGATCTACCAGCTCAAACCCCGCTTCCAGGCCCTGCTCCGCCCAGGGGTCGAGCGCCTGCACGCACGCGGCGTCACCGCCAACCAGGTCACCGTCAGCGCCGCCGTGGTCTCGCTGTTGCTGGGCCTGCTGCTGACCTGGCTCAGCCACATCACCTGGCTGTTCATCCTCATCCCCATCTGGATGCTGCTGCGCATGGCGCTGAACGCCGTCGACGGCATGCTCGCCCGTGAGTTCGGCCAACAATCCACGCTCGGCGCCTACCTCAACGAACTCTGCGACCTAATCGCCGATGCCGCGCTGTACCTGCCGTTCGCCCTGCTCGCCGGGGTGTGGCCGAGCCTGGTGGTACTGGTGGTGCTCAGCGCGACGATCAGCGAATACGCCGGGGTGATGGGCCCGCTGGCCGGCGCATCGCGGCGCTATGACGGGCCGATGGGTAAAAGCGACCGCGCCTTTGCCTTCGGCGTGCTGGGCACGGGCGTGGCCTTCGGCCTGCTCGGCGCACCATGGATCAACGGCCTGCTACTGGTGATCCTCGCGCTCTCGCTCTATACCCTCTACAACCGGGTTCGCCAGGGGTTGCTTGAAACCCGCTGAGCCCATCGCCGCCGGACAAGGACATTCGCCATGCGCCAAGCGCAATCGCTGCACTTCTCCACCCATGACGGTGTCGAGCTGCACTACCGTCACTGGCCCGCCACCCGCAACCAGCACCAGCCCCGCCGGGCAGTGGTGATGTTCCACCGGGGCCATGAACACGGTGGGCGCATGGCCCATTTGGCGGACGAACTGGACATGCCGGGCTACGACTTTTTCGCCTGGGATGCACGCGGCCACGGCAAGTCGCCAGGCGCCCGCGGCGACAGCCCAAGCTTCGCCACCAGCGTGCGCGATGTGCAGACCTTCATCGAACATATCCAGGCCCAGCACGGCCTCGCCGAACAGGACCTGGTGGTGCTGGCGCAGAGCGTCGGCGCCGTGCTGATTGCCACCTGGGCCCATGATTACGCGCCCAAGGTGCGCTGCCTGGTGCTCGCATCGCCCGCCTTCAAGGTCAAGCTGTATGTACCGTTCGCGCGCCCAGGCCTGAAGCTGCTCAAGGCCGTGCGCGGCAACTTCTTCGTCAACAGTTACGTCAAGCCGCGCCTGCTCACCCACGACCCGGAGCGGGTCATGTCGTATGTGTCCGACCCGCTGATCAGCCGGCCGATCTCGGTCACCATGCTGCTAGGCCTGTATGAGGCCGCCGACCGCGTGGTGGCCGATGCGCAGGCCATTCAGGTACCGACGCAGATGCTGGTTTCCGGTGCCGACCTGGTGGTCGAGCGCAAGCCGCAGGAGCGTTTTTTCGAACGCTTGGGCAGCACGCGCAAGGAGCTGCACATCCTGCCGGGGTTCTTCCACGACACGCTCGGCGAGCGTGAACGCGGGCATGCCTTGAAGCGCATCGAACGCTTTGTCGAGCACTGCTTCGAAAGCCCCGCCCCACAGCCCTCGCTGCTCGATGCCGACAAGCTCGGCGCCAGCTGCGCCGAGGCCGAGAGCCTGGCCGCGCCCTTGCCTCGTTACTCGCCACGCGACCTTTACTGGCGTGCCACCCGTGCCGGGCTGCGCCTGGGCAAAGGGCTCTCCGACGGTGTAAAGCTGGGCTTCGACACGGGGTTCGACTCGGGCAGCACCCTGGACTACGTCTACCGCAACCAACCGGCGGGCAAGGGCAAGCTGGGCCGAATGATCGACCAGAATTACCTGGGCGCCATCGGCTGGCGCGGCATCCGCCAGCGCAAGCTGCACGTTGAAGAGCTGTTGCGCCTGGCCATCGCGCGGCTGCGGGAACAGCAGCGGCCGGTGCATATCGTCGATATCGCCGCCGGCCATGGCCGTTACATCCTCGAGGCGTTGCAGGAATTGGAGCAACTGCCCGATTCGATCCTGCTGCGCGACTACAGCGAGTTGAACGTGCAACAAGGCAGCGCGCTGATCGCCGAAAAGGGCCTGGCCGACATCGCCCGCTTCATTCAGGGCGATGCCTTCGACCGCGAAAGCCTTGCCGCGCTGGTGCCGCGGCCTACCCTGGCGGTGGTGTCCGGCCTGTATGAACTGTTCCCCAGCAACACCTTGGTGAGCAACTCGCTGGCTGGCCTGGCCGAGGCCGTCGAAGATGGCGGCTACCTGGTGTACACCGGCCAACCCTGGCACCCGCAACTGGAGATGATCGCCCGCGCCCTGACCAGCCACCGCGGTGGTGAGGCCTGGGTCATGCGCCGGCGCAGCCAGGCCGAGATGGACCAGTTGGTCGAGGCGGCGGGCTTTTGCAAACTTGCCCAGCGCATCGATGAATGGGGCATCTTCAGCGTCAGCCTGGCGCAACGAGTGCGGGAATGAACCCACCCCGTGAACCCGGCCTGATCCGCCGCGGCGTGCTCTGGCTGCTGTTGCTGGGGCCGTTCTTCTTCCTCAGCTATGGCCTGGTGAACAACTACACCGCAGGCCGCGATGACATCGGCAGCCTGGTGTTCGGCTGGGAACAGCACATGCCGCTGTGGCCGTGGACGATCATCCCGTACTGGTCGATCGACCTGCTTTACGGGTTGTCCTTCCTGCTGCCACGCACGCGTCTGGAAATGGACCGGCATGCCTTGGCACTGCTGAGCGCGCAACTGATCAGCGTAAGCTGCTTCCTGCTCTGGCCGCTGCGTTTCACCTTCGAGCGGCCAGAAATGAGCGGCGTGTTCGGCTGGTTGTTCGATGTGCTGATGGGCTTCGACAAGCCGTACAACCAGGCTCCGTCACTGCATATCGCGCTGCTGGTCATCATCTGGACGATGTTTGCCCGACACGTGCACCGGCAACCCTGGCGATGGGTGATGCATGGCTGGATGGCGTTGATCGGCATCTCTGTGCTGACGACCTGGCAGCACCATTTCATCGACTTGCCTACCGGGGCGCTGGCGGGGTTTGTGTGCGTCTGGCTGTGGCCGCGTGAAGGCAGGCTGCCTCTGCAGGGTGCGCGGCTGGCGCGCGTTGCCAAGCGCTGGCGGCTGGCAAGCTGGTATGGATTGGGGGCATGTCTTTGCGCGGTGCTGGCGGTAAAGCTGGGCGGTGCGTGGCTGTGGCTGGCATGGCCGGCGGTGTCGTTGCTGATGGTCGCGCTTAACTACGCTGTGCTCGGTGCGGGTGGGTTTCAGAAAGGTAGCGATGGGCGCCTTTCCAATGCTGCCTGCTGGTTGCTTGCCCCTTATCTGGTCGCGGCGTGGATCAATTCAAGGTTTTGGACATGGCGCCATCCACAGCCGGATGAAGTGTGTGACGGGGTGTTCCTCGGGCGCATTCCGGGACCTGGCGAGGCCTCGTCCTTTGCCGCCATTGTCGACCTGTGTGCCGAACTGCCCTTCTATGCCTGTACTGCCGCCATCGCCGGCAAGCCGGCTCCCACAGGGATCTCCACAGGTTCCAAGGCGTGCGCAGTACCTGTAGGAGCCGGCTTGCCGGCGATGAGGCCAGCACAGCCAGCCTATCAATCCTTGCCAACCCTGGACCTGATAGCCGCCGATGCCGGGCTGATGCAACAAGCCGCCGAAGCCATCGAGCGCCTTCACCTGCAAGGCCCACTCCTGGTCTGCTGTGCGTTGGGCTATTCGCGCAGCGCCAGCGCGGTGGCTGCCTGGTTATTGCTTAGCGGCCGCTGCAACGACGCTGCCCAGGCCGAAGCGCTGATCCGCCAGGCGCGCCCCGGCATCGTCCTGCACCCCGCCCATCACCAAGTGCTGCAACAGCTGGGAGCGCGCCGATGAACCTGCACCTGGTCGCCAGCCTGCTCGGCCGTGGCGCTCAGCTGGAGCGCCTGTCAGATGGCATCACCCTGCTCGCCTTGGCTTACGGCCTGGCCCCCTTGCTTGGTGCGCCGCTGCAGCCGCTGGCCAGCGTGTTGTGCGTTGTTTTGCTGGTACTTGGCCTGCTGCACAAGTACTGGGCGATCCGCGTTGCACTGGATGCAGAGCTGTTTGCCAAGCTGAGCGCCAGCACTGATCTGCCCGCAGATACCCAGTCCCTGGACCGTGCCCTGTTCGACCTGCGCCTCAAGCCACAAGCCGACGACACCCGTGACTGGCCTACCCGCAGCCAGGCCGCGCTGGCCCTGTTACGGCGCCAAGCGGTGTGCCTGGCCCTGCAACTGTTACTGACCTTGACTACCCTGCTCACACTACCCTTCACCGGATAACCACCGCGCCATGCTCGCCGCCCTGACCGCCTTCGTCATCACCTCCGCCGCCCGCCTGATCACCGGCGCCCGGGCTTTGTGGCTCGGCTGCACGCCGTTGCCGGTACAACGCCTGTACTTCGCCAACCACAGCAGCCACGGCGACTTCGTGCTGCTGTGGGCCTCGCTGCCAGCGCCATTACGCGAACGCACCCGCCCCGTGGCCGGTGCCGACTACTGGGCCAAGCCCGGCATGCGTGATTTTCTGATCCGCAAGGTGTTCAACGGCGTGCTGATCGACCGCCAGCGCAGCGAAGGGCAGGGCAGCCCGCTGCAGCCGATACTCGAAGCGGTGGCTCAGGGTGATTCGCTGATCTTCTTCCCCGAAGGCACGCGCAACCTCGGTGACGAGCCGCTGATGCCATTCAGAAGCGGCCTGTACCACCTGGCGGCAGCCAACCCCGAGGTAGAGCTGGTGCCGGTGTGGATCGCCAACCTCAACCGGGTGATGCCCAAAGGCCGCGCATTGCCTTTGCCGTTACTGTGTACGCTGAGCTTCGGCGAACCCATTCACCTGCACGCCGACGAGGGCAAGCAGGCCTTTCTCGAGCGGGCCAGCCAGGCACTGCTGAACCTGGCACCGAAGGAAGCCTGACATGGACGACAACACCCTTTCGCTGTTCGCCGGCATCGGCGCCCTGCTGCTGCTCGCCAGCGTGATCGGCCGCCTGCTCAAGTGGCGCGCCGGCCCGGCGCCGCATGCGGTGATCGACAACCTCAACGCCCGCATCAACGCCTGGTGGGTGATGGTGCTGGTGATCGGCATCGCCTTCGTGTTCGGCAAATACGGCGTGATTGTGCTGTTCTATGGCGTGTCGTTCTATGCCCTGCGCGAGTTCATGACGCTCACCCCGACACGGCGCAGCGATTACCCGGCATTGGTCGCGGCCTTCTACGTGGCACTGCCGGTGCAATACCTGCTGATCGCCATGGACTGGTACGGCATGTTCAGCATTTTCATCCCGGTGTACCTGTTCCTGCTGCTGCCGATTCTGGCCAGCTTCGGCGGCGATACCACGCGCTTTCTCGAACGCGCCTCGAAAGTGCAATGGGGCTTGATGATCGCGGTGTACTGCGTGTCGGCGGTACCCGCGCTGCTGACCCTGGATATCCCGGGCTACGAGGGCCGCAACCTGCTGCTGATCGCCTGGCTGATCCTGGTGGTGCAGATCAGCGACGTGCTGCAGTACGTGTGCGGCAAGCTGTTTGGCAAACGCAAGGTGGCGCCCAACCTGTCACCCTCGAAAACCCTCGAAGGCCTGGTCGGCGGCGTGGCGCTGGCCACATTGGTTGGCGCCCTGCTGTGCTGGATCACCCCGTTCAGCTTCTGGCAGGCGGCGCTGATGGCGCTGACCGTCAACGTGATGGGCTTCTTCGGCGGGCTGGTGATGTCGGCGATCAAGCGCGATCGCGGGGTTAAGGACTGGGGCCACATGATCGAAGGCCACGGCGGCATGCTCGACCGGATGGATTCGGTGTGCTTTGCGGCGCCGGTGTTTTTCCACTTTGTGCGGTATTGGTGGGCTTGAGGGATGAGGGTGCCAGTGCGGGCCTCTTCGCGGGTGAACCCGCTCCCACACAGGTTTGTGTTGTACCTGCAGAAGCGGACAAAGAGCACACATAGCGCAGTCAGGCACCTGAACGTCGAGCACAGGCAACTGCGGCTTGGCCAATGGCCCTATGGTGCGGAGTCATTCAGCCAGTCACCAGGAGTTGTGCCATGTCCGATTTCATTACCGTCCTGCGCGAAACCTGCCCGACGCCGGTCGTGGACGCCACCAAGTGGAAGCGCATCGGCGGCGATCCGCACACCGTCAACCTCAATGCCTACCTGTCGGCCGACGGCAGCAAGATCATGGGTACCTGGATCTGCACCCCCGGCAAGTTCGAGGTCAATTACGAGAAGTGGGAGTTCTGCCATTTCCTCGACGGCTACTGCATCATCACCCCGGAAGGTGAAGAGCCCAAGCACCTGAAGGCGGGCGATGTGTTTGTGATCGAACCGGGGATGAAAGGGACCTGGGAAGTGGTCGAGACTGTGCGCAAGTATTTCGTTTTCGCTTGATCCGAAGCAGAAGATAGAACCTGTGGGAGCGGGCTTGCCCGCGAAGGCGGCAGTGAATTCACCGACGTATTCGCGGGCAAGCCCGCTCCCACAGGTTCAGGCAGTGCCGGATAAATTGAGCTGGCAAAAAAAATCGCGGGGCAGTTGCCCTCCCCTCTGGTGCGCAGTTACAGAGGGAAGGCCGCCTGGCCCGCGATGAAGCCCACCTTGCTCGTCAATCCTTCTTGCGGTACCCCTCGACGATTGCCGAGAAATCTTTGCCTCCCTCGCCGCGCAGGCTCATCGCCTGATACAGCTGCTGGGCTACAGCCCCGAGAATCACGGGTTGATGCGCCTGGCGCGCCGCTTCGGTGGCCAGCCCCAGGTCCTTGAGCATCAACTCGGCGCCAAAGCCGCCGGTATAGCCGCGTGACGCAGGTGCGGTTTCGATGATGCCCGGCCATGGGTTGTAGGTATCGGAACTCCAGCAACGGCCAGTCGAGCTGTTGATGATGCCGGCCAGCACCTTGGTGTCGATACCCAGCGCATTGCCCAGCGCCATGGCTTCGGACACGCCGATCATCGAGATGCCCAGCAGTAGGTTGTTGCAGATCTTGGCGATCTGCCCGGTGCCAACCTCACCGCAGTGCACGATATTGCGGCCCATCTGCTCCAGTACTGGCTTGAGCGTGGCAAACAGCTCAGCGCTGGCACCGACCATGAACGTCAAGGTGCCTGCCGCCGCGCCGCCAGTGCCGCCGGAAACCGGCGCATCGCCCATGTCCACGCCCTTGGCCGCAGCGGCTTTGGACACCTCGCGCGCGGTCTGTGGGTCGATGGTGCTGCAGTCCACGGTCGGCGTGCCTGGCCGCACGCCCGCCAGCACGCCGTCATCGTTCAGGTAAACGCTGCGCACATGGGCGGCGGCCGGCAGCATGGTGATCACCAGCTCGCTGTTGGCCGCTGCTTCCTTGGGCGAGGCGCTGACCTGCCCGCCCAGTTCGGCGAGCTCGGCCAGCACGGTCTTGTTCAGGTCGAACAGGTTCAACTGGTGCCCGGCCTTGATCAGGTTGCGGGCCATGGGTGCACCCATGTTGCCCAGGCCGATGAATGCGATACGCATGGCGATCTCCTTAGCGCAGGCTGATGGTGGTGTTCACACCGTCATTGACGCTGTCGTCATCGAACCAGCGAGCGGTAACGGTCTTGGTCTGCGTGTAGAACTGCACCACCTGCTTGCCGTACGGGCCAAGGTCACCGAGCTTGGAACCACGCGAACCTGTGAAGCTGAAGTACGGCACCGGTACCGGGATCGGGATGTTGATGCCCACCTGGCCAATGTCGATCTCGCTCTGGAACTTGCGCGCCGCAGCGCCGCTTTGGGTGAACAGGCCGGTGCCGTTGCCGAACGGGTTGGCATTGACCAAGGCGATTGCCTCGTCGAGGGTGTCGACTTCCAGGGTCACCAGCACCGGGCCGAAAATTTCCTGGGTGTAGACCTGCATGTCGGTCTTCACACCCGAGAACAGGGTCGGGCCGACGAAGTTGCCTTGCTCGTAACCCGGCACTTTCACGTCGCGGCCATCGAGTTCGAGTTTGGCGCCTTCCTTGATACCGCTTTCGATCAAGCCCAGCACACGCTCCTTGGCGCGCTTGGAAACCACCGGGCCGACATCGGTGCCAGGCTCGCTGCCGGCATTGACCTTGAGCTTGCTCGCCGCGTCCTTGATATCCGGCAACCATTCACGCGCCTTGCCCACCAGCACCGCCACCGAGGTGGCCATGCAGCGCTGGCCAGCAGCACCGAAGGCGGCACCGACCAGGGCGTTGACAGTCTGGGTGCGGTTGGCATCGGGCAGCACCACGGCGTGGTTCTTCGCGCCCATCATCGACTGCACGCGTTTGCCGTGCTGGCTGCCCAGGTTGTACACGTGGGTGCCAACTTCGGTGGAGCCGACGAACGAAATCGCCTTGATGTCCTTGTGCGTGCAGATCGCGTCAACCACCTGCTTGCCGCCGTGTACCACGTTCAGCACACCGGCCGGTACACCGGCTTCCAGCGCCAGCTCGACCAGCATCATGGTCGACAGCGGGTCCTGCTCGGACGGCTTGAGCACGAAGGTGTTGCCGCAGACGATGGCCATCGGGAACATCCACAGCGGGATCATTGCCGGGAAGTTGAACGGGGTGATACCGGCGCACACGCCGATGGGCTGGCGCAGGGTATAGGTGTCGACGCCACTGGCGACGTTCTCGGCGAATTCGCCCATTTGCAGGGTGCCGATGGAGGCGGCGTGCTCGACCACTTCCAGGCCGCGGAAGATGTCACCTTCAGCATCGGCGATGGTCTTGCCCTGCTCGGCGCTGAGGGTGACGGCGATGCGCTTGCTGTGTTCACGGATCAGCGCCTGCAGCTTGAGCATGATGCGCATGCGTGCGCCGACCGGGGTGTCGCGCCAGGTCTTGAAGGCGCGCTCGGCGGCAGCCACGGCGGCGTCCACTTCTTCAACGGTGGCGAACGGTACCCGCGCCAGCACTTGCTGGGTGGCCGGGTTGACGATGTCGCGCCATTCGCTGGTTTTCGATTCGACCCACTGGCCGTCGATCAGCAGTTTGACCTGCTCGACTTTGGTCTGGCCGGGGGATTGGGGTGCGTTCATCTGCGTTCTCCTTGGAATTATTGTCAGGACGAGATCGCCAGCGCCATGCAAACGCGAGGTGGCGTCAGGGGGCTTTTTTCGAGTATAGATGTGCAAACATCCAACAAGAACGCACAAAAAAACCGGATCAACATGCAAAAAGACCTGACCTCCCTCAGTGCGCTGAACTGGGACGATTTGAAGTTCTTCCTTGAAGTGGCGCGCACCCGCAAGGCCAGCAGCGCGGCCAAACGCCTGAGCGTCGACTACACCACGGTGTCGCGGCGCATCACTTCGCTGGAGGGTGCGCTTGGCACGTTGCTGTTCGAAAAATCGCGGACCAACGGTTTTGTGCTGACCGCCGAGGGTCAGCGCTTACTCGGCTACGCGGAGTCGATCGAAAGCACGCTGCACATGGCCTGCGAGCAGGTGTCCGGTTCCGGCGTGGCGTTGTCGGGGCATGTGCGCATGGGCTGCACCGAGGGCTTCGGCAGTTTCTTCGTCACGCCGCAACTGAGCCACTTCGTCGATGCCTACCCGGCAATCTCGGTGGACATCCTGCCGCTGCCGCACTTCATCAGCCTGTCCAAACGCGAGGCGGATATCGTCATCGCCCTGGAGCGGCCGGAGCATGGGCCTTATGTGTGCTGCAAGCTGTGCGACTACCGGCTGCGGCTGTATGCAACCCAGGATTACCTCGACAACCATGCGCCGATCAACCAGGTGAGCGACCTGGTGGGTCATCCGTTCATCAGCTATGTGGATGACCTGGCGTTCAGTTCCGAGCTGCTGTACCTGGCCAACCTGATTCCCAATGCCAGTGCGCACCTGCGCAGCACCAGCGTGATTGCCCAGTACACCGCGGCATTGCAGGGCCGTGGGTTGGCGATCTTGCCGTGCTTTTTGGCGGCGCAGGATCCGCGGTTGGTGACGGTGCTGCCCGAGGAGATCGAGGTGACGCGGCAGTTCTGGATGTACTGCCGGGAGGATTTGCGCAAGTTGAAGCGCATTACCCTGCTGTGGGATTACATCCGCGGCGTGACCGAGGCGAATGCGCCGTTGTTGATGGGGGAAACCCGCGAGATGAGGTTCGCTCAGGCGTAATGGGGCTGCTCTGCAGCCCATCGCCGAACTTAGTAAGACGCCACCACAATCGACACCCGCCGGTTCTCGGTCCGCCCTGCACTGGTTCGGTTGTCCGCCACCGGCTGGGTGCTGCCCAGCCCACGGGTGTGGATGTTCTGCGTCGGCATGCCGATGCCGATCAGTGCCTTGGCAACGCTCTGCGCCCGTCGTTCGGACAGCTGCTGGTTATACGCCGCCTTGCCCGAGGCATCGGCATGGCCATCAACCCGCACACCCTGGATACCTACCCCCAACAACGCCTTGCCGACACGCTCGACAATCGCCTGGCTCGCCCCGTTCAGGCTGTCCAGGTCACTGCCGAACAGCACTTTGCCCGACAGGTCGAACGCCCAGCCCTCATCGGTGGGCGCAAAGCCTTCGCGCTTGAGCACGGCAATCTGCTCGGCCGTCAGCCCTTTTTGGGGTGTGCTCTGGCAGCCGGTCAGCGCCAGCAGGGCCAATAGCACGGCAACGAGGGGAAAACGCAAACGCTGTATCACGGGTTCAGCTCCTGTTCTTGATCTCGGCGGCGGACCGTTCCGTCTGCGCCGCGTGCCACTGGCCACGGCGCGTGCGCTTGGCCTGGTACATCGCCGCGTCAGCGGCATTGAGGAGGCTGGCGCAGTTGTCGCCATCGTCCGGGTAATAGGCGATGCCGACACTCAGCGACGTGCTGATGCTGCCCCCACTGTCCAGCTGCATCGGCAGTTGCATGCTGGCGATGATCTTCTCGGCGATGCGTTCGGCGTCTTCACGTGACTGCAGAGAAGTCAGCAGCACGGCGAACTCATCGCCGCCCAGGCGCGCCACCAGGTCATGCTCGCGCAGTTGCGCCCGCACCCGGTCCGCGACATTGATCAGAACCTCGTCACCAACAGCGTGGCCGAGGCTGTCGTTGATCTGCTTGAAGTGGTCGCTGTCGAGAAACAACAGCGCCATGGGGCCCTGCTGCCGGGCGGCATTGCGCAGGCTGCGGCTGAGCCGGCCCTCGAAGAACGCACGGTTGGGCAGGCCGGTGAGGCTGTCGTGGCTGGCCTGGTGGGCCAGGGTGGCATTCTCGCTCTGCAGGTGGCTGTGCCAGACCTCCAGTTCGTCCAGCAAGGCGTTGAAGTCATTGCCCAGTTCGTTGAGTTCGGCAATCGGCGCTTCCGGCACGCGGCGGTCGAAGCTGCGCTCGCGACGTGCGGCGTGGGCAACGCTGGCCAAGGCGCGCAGCGGGCGGACGATATCGCCAAGCAAGCGCCGCGACAGGTGCAGGGCGACGAAGGCGCTGAGGGCCGTGCAGAACAGGATACCCACGAGGCCGCTGAGCATGAACAGCAACAGGCTGCGGCCCTGGCCGATCAGTTCGATATGCCCGACTTTCTGCTGCTTGTGCAGGATCGGCAGGTTGATCGGTTCGTCCAGCAAGGCCGTTGCCACCTGAGTTTCCAGGTGCCCGAGCAGGCCGTCATCGTTACGCTGCCAGTGCGCCAGCTGCTCACCGTCGTTGTTGAATACCTTGGCATCGGCTACTTCCTCGGTCCTGGCAATCAGCTCCAGGGCCTCGTTGGCTGCGACGCTGTCATCGAACACTACGGCGGCTTCAACGGTGTAATTGATCGAGCGGGCAATCAAATGCAGGTTGTGGTTGGCGTACACGCGCAGCGCGAGCACGCCCAGCAAGGTCAGCGAGACACCGGCCAGCCCTACGGCCAACAGGGCCACACTGAGGTGCCCACGGCCAAGCACCGAGCGCAGGGTCGGGCGAACCCTGGGTTTGTTGGAAGCCGTCATGGTTGCACCGCCCGAGGCCGCGACAATTGCAGCACACTGGGGTGGATACGCACGCCGGAACGCGCCACAGAATCGAGGTTGACCTCGAATGCTACCTGCTGGTCGCTGACCCGCAGGCAGAACAGGCTGCCAACCGTGCACGGGTCGTCGGCCTCGCTGATGCTCAATACCGCATGGCCGCTGACCGCCTGGAACAGTCGATCGCGCTGGCCGTGGTCGAGCTTGCCGATGTACACGGCATCGCAGGCCTGGGCCATCTCGCGGTCTTCGGCGAGCAAGCGGCGTACCTGCAGCGGTTGGCCGGAGTTCTGCAGGTTACCTTTGATCAGGTCGTCGGCGTATTCGGTAGGCCCGACCAGGCACAGGCGCAGTGGAACCGGCTCGACCGGCCAGCGTGCGTAGCTGAGGATACCCAGGACCACCTGGGTCACGGCCTTGGCCCGCTGCTGGGCTTGCACAGCGGTAACTGAACCCTGCGCATGTGCAGGGCCGGCCAATAGCAACAGGGCGGCCAGTAACAGCGAAAGCACACAGCCCGTCTTTCGTCCCCCGGCCACTGTCATGTGGGAAATCTCTCAAGTCCCTTCAGATATGGACGGAACGATAGCACAACGCCGCCATCTCCGTAGTGGCGTCAGACCTGCTCGAGCATCAGCCCGGAGATCCGCCTCACCTTGCGCTCCACCGCTTCTTCGAAGATGCCCTGACGCGGCTCGATCAGGCTGAAGCAGTGCTTGGCCCGGGTAATGCCGGTGTACACCAGCTCCTTGGTCAATACCGGGTTGAGCGCGTCCGGCAACACCAGTGCGGTGTGGCTGAACTCCGAGCCCTGCGACTTGTGCACGGTCATGGCGAACACCGTTTCCACTTCGTTCAGGCGGCTGGGCAGCACGAAACGTACCCCGCCGCTGCCGTCGTTGCGCGGGAAGGCCACGCGCAGCAGCGGCGCGCCTTGTTCGTCAGGCAAGCGCAGGGCAATGCCGATGTCGCCGTTCATCAGGCCGAGGCCATAGTCGTTACGGGTCACCAGCACGGGGCGCCCTTCGTACCAGGGCTGCTGGCTGTCGATCAGCCCGGCGCTGTGCAGCACCCGCGCCACCCGCTCATTGAGGCCTTCGACACCCCAGGCGCCCTTGCGCACCGCGCACAGCAACTGAAAGTCCTCGAAACTGCGCAGCACCTTGCCGGCCCACTGCTCCCAACGCGGGTCGTCAAAGGCGCTGCCTGGCGCCGGGCGGTAGCGGCCGATGGCGCGCAGGTAGCTGCGATAGCCTTGCGGGCCTTCGGCACCGCGGTTGAGGCCATCCAGTATCAGGCGGTCGAAGGCGCGGTCGTGCTCGCCGCGCAGGGCCAGGCCGAATACATCAGCCGGTGGCATCGTCAACAGGTCGCGTGCCGCCTGGGATTGCTGGCGGTTGACCAGGCGGGCCAGCTGGCCGATGCCGCTGCCTTCGCCAAAGCGCCGCGAGAAACGCAGCATCACGACTTGCTGGGCCAGCGGGTTTCGCTGCGCATCGCCAGGCTTCAAGCCGCTGTCCGCCAACGACTGGCCGCCAATCTGCTCAAGCCAGGCCTGTGTAGCGGGTGAATAACACCCCTCTTCGGCGTCCCGACACAGGTCACCGAGCACCGCGCCCGCCTCTACGGAGGCCAGCTGGTCCTTGTCACCCAGCAGGATTAACCGCGCTTTCGGGGGCAAGGCATTGAGCAGGTTGGCCATCATCTCGAGGTCGATCATCGACGCCTCATCGACGACCAGTACATCCAGCGGCAGCGGGTTGCCTGCATGGTGACGGAAGTGCCGCGACCCCGGACGGCTGCCGAGCAGCCGGTGCACGGTGCTGACGTCGGTGGGAATATGCCCGCGCACTTCGCTGCTGACCTGCAAGCGCTCGACCTGCTGGCCGATGGACTCGGTGAGGCGTGCGGCGGCTTTGCCGGTCGGTGCCGCCAGGCGGATGCGCAGGGGCCTGCCCTGCTCTACCGCAGGTGCCTGCAACAAGGCCAGCAGGCGCACCACCGTGGTGGTCTTGCCGGTGCCAGGGCCGCCGGTGATGATGCTGAAACCTGCGCGGGTGGCCAGGGCACAGGCCAGCTTCTGCCAGTCCACCTGGCCGACCAGTGCGCCTTCATCGAACAACTGCGCCAGGCGCGCGGGGAGGTCTGCGGGGGCCGCGTCTTCCTGGCTCAAGCGTTGGCGCAGGGTATCGTCGATCTGCCGCTCGTAGCTCCAGTAGCGGCGCAGGTACAGGCGCTCGCCACTGATGACCAAAGGCCGCGACTGCTGGCCAGGGGTGTTGCCAGCCGCTACCAGCGGGCTGGCGATGATGCGTTGGCGCCAGGTGGGCAGGTCGAGGTTGGCGAGCAACTGCGATGGCAGCAGCAACGGGCCTGCCAGCGCATCGCCTTCCGGAGGCAGCGACAAGGCGAAATCCGGCTCGGCGAGGGTCTGCTGCAGGTCGAGGCAAACGTGCCCGTGGCCCAGTTGATGGCTGGCCAACGCGGCGGCCAGCAGCAGCAACGGATCGCTACCGGGGGCGCGTTCTTCAAGGAACGACACGAACGCCCGGTCGAGGGCGCGCAACCAGCCACGCTCGACCCAACGGTCCAGCAGTTGCAGCAGGTCCGCGCTGTTGCGTTGCGGTGCCAGCGCCAACAAGTGTTCGGCATTCAGTGGCGTGGGCAACAGGTCATCAAGGGTGCGGTTCATGGCGCGGCTCCGGCAAACAGGTCCTGCTGTTGAGGCGGATGAACGCCGCTAAACAGCGCGTCGAGTGCCTCGATCAGCTCGCGTGGCGGCTTGGCGAAGTACACCCCATGGCCACTGCTATTGGCGCCACGCAGGAAGATGAACAAGGCGCCGCCGACATGCAGGTCGTAATCGTAATCAGGTAGCCGGGCACGCAACTGGCGATGCAAGGCCAGCAGATAAAGCACGTACTGCAGGTCGTAGCGGTGCTCGAGGATCGCCTTTTCCATGGCCAGCGTGTCATAGGCCTGGATGTCCGGGCCAAGCCAGTTGGACTTGTAGTCGGCCACGTAATAGCGCCCGTCCAGCTCGAAGGCCAAGTCGATGAAGCCCTTGAACATGCCATTGAGCACTGTCGGCTGAGCCGCCGGGCGCGCTGCACCTGGGTGGGTGTAGCGTGCGACCAGGCGGTCGAGTTGCTCGGCATCGACCTGGTGGCTGGCGAACCAGAACTCCATTTCGATCTGGTAGTGCTGCAGCTGTGCCAGCGTCAGGGTCACATCGCGTGCCGGCAATGGCTCGTTCAGCAGTTGCTGCAACCAGTGGCTGAGTGTCGGGATCCAGCCGGTCCAGTCGCGACGATTGCAGCGCTGGCCAACAGTGCGCTCGATCAGCTTGGGGTTGGCCGCGACGTCGGCAAAACCTTCACGCCCAGCCCACTCGAGCAAGCCATGCAGGAAGGTGCCGGGGTTAGGCCCACGCGGGAAGCGATGGATGTCGCCGCCGTCAGCGGGCACTTCGCGCAGCACTTGGGCATCGACGACTTCATCGTCGAGCAGTTGTTGCGCCTGGGAGCTGTCGGCGCCCAGTGTCTGTTCACCCACCCGCAAGGCACTGTAGGAAGCGATCCACCAATGTTCTGCCGCTGCACGCCGCGGCTTGCGGGCAGGCAGCAGCTCGCGCTCTGCATGCGGTGTGCGGTAGCAGGCGTCGTCGACCTCCGGCAAACCTGGGCAGGCGATGTGCGGGCAGCTCGCCAGCAAACCCTGCAACCAGTCCCCCAGTTGCACCGAGCCTTGCAATGGCAAGCCACCACCAAGCAGGTAGCCGAGCGCCGAACGGTGCAGTTGCGAGCTCTTCTGGTTACCGCGCTTGAGGTCGGCAACACCCAGCCAGCAAGCGTGCTGGGCACGTGTAAGGGCCACGTAGAGCAGGCGCAAGTCTTCGGCCAGGCGCTCGTCATCGGCCAGCGCGATCTGCGCCTGGTCGGGTGTCAGCGTCAGCTGCGCGTTACCCTGGCTGTCGTGCCACGCCAGCGGCAGGCGGCTGCCGTCCACCGGTTTGCTGGTGCAAATGAACGGCAGGTAGACCAAGGGATATTCCAGGCCCTTGGACTTGTGAATGGTCACCACCTTAACCAGTTGCTCGTCGCTTTCAAGGCGCAGTATCTGCTCCTCGCCGGCCTGCCCGGAGTTGGCCAGGTGCTCGGCCAGGTGGCGAATCAGCGCCTGCTCGCCATCCAGTTCGCCGGCCGCTTGCTGCAGCAGCTCGGCCAGGTGCAGGAGGTTGGTCAGTACCCGCTCGCCATCGCTACGGGCAATGAGCGTGCGTGGCAGCTGAAAGTCGTGCAGCAGGTGGCGCAACATCGGCAACACGCCTTGGCGCTGCCAGGTGTCACGGTAGCGGCGAAAACGCATCACCCAATCTTCCCAGACCCGCTCGTCCTGGTTCAGCTGGTCCAGTTTGGCCAGCGACAGGTCCAGCGTCACGCTGGCCAGGGCGGCCTTGAGCAGGCGCTCGGAGTCGGGTTCGGCGCAGGCCTTGAGCCAGGCCAGCAGGTCATGCGCCTCCTGGGCGGCGAACACCGAATCCTTGTCGGACAGGTAGACGCTGCGCACATCACGAGCCGCCAGTTCGGCACGCACCAACTGCGCCTCATGGCCATCACGCACGAGGATGGCGATGTCGGATGGCAGGCACGGCCGCAGGTCACCGTCACCCTTGCTGAAACCGCTGACACCGCGCTGCGCACCATTGAGCAGGGCGACGATATGGCTGGCGCAGCTGGCTGCCAGTTGCTGTCGGTACTGCGTGCTGGAGACCGGCTCGTCACTTGCCAGCTGCCAGCATTGCAGGGCCGCACTCGCCTCGCCGTCAATCAGCAGGCGTTCGCCACGGCCTTTGGCGCGTACTTCGATGAACGGCAGCGGGTTGTCATCGGCTTCGCGGAACAGGAACGCGCCGCGCCCTTGCTGCCGTGCTTCTGCCTGCAGGAATACCTGGTTGACCGCGGCCACCATCGCCTCGCTGGAGCGGTAGTTGGTGTCCAGGCTGTGCAGGCGGCCGGTGGTGGCACGGCGGGCGGAAAGGTAGGTGTAGATATCGGCGCCGCGGAACGCGTAGATCGCTTGTTTGGGGTCGCCGATCATGAACAGGCCGGTTTCTGCGCGGTTCTCGCTGATGCAGTAGATGCGCTCGAATATCCCGTATTGCACCGGGTCGGTGTCCTGGAATTCATCGATCAGCGCGACGGGGAACTGCTCGCGGATCAGGCTGGCCAGGCGCTCACCGGCGTCACTGGCCAACGCGTGCTGCAGGCGCAGCAGCATGTCGTCGAACCCCATCTCGGCGCGGCGGCGCTTTTCTACCTCGAAACGCGCCGATACCCAGGCTGCGGCGTGCTCGAGCAAACGGGCATCCGGGCTGGCCAGGGCCTGCAGCTGTTGCGGCAAATCCTGCATGGCCTGTAGGGCCGGGTGAGCAGGCGGCTCGCCAACCTTCCAGGCTTCGGCCATGCCGGCGGGGGTCAGGCGGGTAAAGCCGGTGCCCAGGTCAAGCTCCACGATCTGCTCATCACCCGCCCAGGCCCGCAGCTTTTCGAACCAGGGTTCGAAGAACCGCGCCTGCAACTTGCGCCCGTCCGCCTGCTTGGCGGCGACGGCGTCCCGGCAGAGCTGCTGCAACTCGTCCGCCCACTGCGCCCAAGGTGCTTTCAACTGGGCGAGTTGATCGACGCGCTGCTGCAGCGCGGTATCGATCAGTGCTTGCGGCTCTTGCTCATCCTGCTGTGCACGCACGCGACCAAACAGGGGGCGAATCCGCGGCAGCAGTGCGTCGGGGCTACCCCAATGGCTACGCACCCAGGTTAGCGCCTCGCCGTGCATGCCGTAGCAGAAGCGCCGCCAGTAGTCGCGCATCACCTGGCCAAGCAGGTCGCTGTGGTCGGTTTCCAGGCTCTGGGTAAACAGGCTGCCGCTGTCGAAGGCGTGCTCGCGGAGCATGCGCTGGCACCAGCCATGAATGGTCGAGACGGCCGCTTCGTCCATCCATTGCACAGCGACTTCCAGGCGGTTGGCGCAGCGAGGCCAGTGCTCTTCGGGGTAATCGTCACGCAACAGGTGCAGCAGCGGGTCCGCTTCTGGCAGTTCGCCGCGGAAGAAACGCGCAGCTTCGGCCAGGCGCGCGCGAATACGCTCGCGCAGCTCCTTGGTGGCGGCATCGGTAAAGGTCACCACGAGGATCTGCGGCGGCAGCAGCTCGCGGCCAAAGCCTTGCTCCCCACCATGGCCGAGGATCAAACGCAGGTATAGCGCGGAAATGGTGAAGGTCTTGCCGGTGCCGGCACTGGCTTCGATCAGTTGGCTGCCGTGCAGGGGAAAACTCAGTGCCAGGGGACGGACCTGGGTCATGCGCCACTCTCCGGATTGCCCAGGGTCTGCCAGGCTGCGCTGAATAATGGGCGGTACAAGGTTTCGCACCAGCCTTCAAAGGTTTCGTCGGCGCTGAGCGCGGTGAAGTCGCGGAACTGCCGCGCCAAGGCCACGCTTTCGCTGCGCTCGCCGAAACTGGTGCGCCCGTCACCTTCGTAAGCACGGGTGGCTGCGGCGAGCGCTTTGTCAGGGTCTTCCTGGGCCAACCAAGCGAACGCGGTCTTGGCGGCCACCGGCAGCGGCGCATTCATTGCAGCCTGACGCGACACCAGCAAATGGCCAAGCAGCTCGGCAGCTTCATGTTGTGGCAGCGGTGCGAGCAGCAAGGTGATGTCACTGGCCAACAGGGCGCTGTGCAGCGGATAGCCTGCGGCGCAGGCCGCCAGGTGCATGACCCAGCTGGCGATCAGGCGGTGCCACTTGAGGCTGTTGCGCCCGGCGCTGATGGTGTTCGGCACTGTGGTGATGCTCAGCAGGCTTTGATCTTCGGCCTGATACACCCGGCCAAGCCAGCCTTCCAGGCGGTGGCTGGCGTGCTCGAAATGGATGGGTAAGGCACCTTCGACCACGTTGGGCCAGCGGTGCAACAGCTGGCGGTGGCGCTGTAGCAGGTCGGGCAGCGGCTGGATCAGTTCGGCCTGCAAAAGCTCGCCGAACCCGGCCAGGGGCAGCATCCCGCAAGCCTGCAGGCGACGCGCCTGGGCCTGCAGTGCTTGCTCGGCATTGTCCGGCTCGGCCAATGCGGCACCGAGCAGGCTTTCGCTGGCGCTGTAGCGCTGCAACGCATCGAGCACGAACGGTTCCTCATCTGGCGTGGGTGCCTCCAGCGCCTCGAAGAAAACTTTCAGCCGCTGACTGAAGAAGTGCCGTACCGGGTGGCGCAGAAAGTCCTGCAGCTGCATCAGGGTCAGGGCTTCATCGTTGCTGTACGGCGGCAGGCCCACCTCGGGTTGCTTGCCCTCATCGGCATCCTGGTGAAGCAGCTGCCACTCATGGGCATAGCTGAACAGCGCACTGCCCTTCTGGAAATAGCGTGAGCTGAACGGCTGCAAAGGGTGCTCTTGCGTCAACGCATGCAGCAACTGCTCACCTGCTTGTTGGCCTTCGCTGCCACCGGCCAGGCGCCAACCGCCAGCCAGGTGATCGCGCAACTGGCCGATCAGCACCGATGCCGGGCGCTCGCTGTTGTCGCGGATGCTGCGGCCTACCCAGCTGATGTAGAGCTGGTCGCGTGCTGACAGCAGTGCTTCGAGCAGCAGATAACGGTCGTCCTCACGGCGCGAGCGATCACCAGGTCGGTAGTCGCTGGCCATCAGGTCGAAGTCCAGCGGCTGTTGGGCGCGTGGGTAGTCGCCATCGTTCATGCCCAGCAGGCAGACCACGCGGAACGGGATGGCACGCATGGGCATGAGGGTGCAGAAGTTTACCGAGCCTGCGAGAAAACGCTGGGAGAGCTTGCCTTGATCGAGGCCCGACAGCCATGCCTCGCGGATCACAGTAAGCGGCAATACGTCTTGCAAGCCAACGGTCTCGCAGACCTCCAGCCAGCTATCGCGCAGCTCCTGCAGTTGCATCAGCAGGAATTCGTCGTGCTCGCCCTCAGCCAGGAAGAATACCTGCAGCAACGCATTCAGGCGTTCTCCCCACTGGGCCGCCGTGGCCGGCTGGGACAAGGCGTGGTTGGCCACATCAAGGGCGTCGAGAAGGGCCACCAACGGGCCGATCAGGGCAGCATCCAGGCCGCCGATTTCGTCGTAGGGTTCAATGCCATCGCAGCCCTCCCCCATACCGACGGCATAACCGAGCAGCATACGCCGCAGCCCGAACCGCCAGCTGTTCTGCTCCAGGCCTTCGGGCAGGCCGAGGGTGGCCCGCTGCTCGGCATTCAGGCCCCAGCGGATACCGGCGCCTTCAATCCAGCGGTGCAGGGTTGGCAGGTCGCTTTCGCGGATGCCAAAACGCGCGCGCACCGCTGGCACGTCCAGCAGGTCAAGGACTTCACTGACCGCGAAACGGCTGTCTGGCAGCTTGAGCAGGTGCTCCAGGGCAATCAGCAGCGGATCACGACCACGCTGGCCCTGGTCGGTCAGGGTGAAGGGGATGTAGCGCGGGTCATTGCGTTGCAACTGGCCGAACACGGCGCGGATATGCGGTGCATAGGTGTCGATGACTGGGAGCATGACGATGACGTCACGCGGGCGCAGGGTCGGGTCGGCGCTGAAACGGGCCAGCAGCTGATCGTGCAGGATCTCCACTTCGCGCTGTGGGCTGTGGGCGATGTGAAAACGTACCGAACGGTCCTTGGCCAGATCGACTTCGGGCCACAACTCGCGGGTTTCGGCGAGCGGACGCAGTTCGAGGATGTCGTCCTGCAGCTGGTTGAGCAGCGTCGTCGGTTCGCTTTCACTGAACAGGTCGATACGCCCGTCGCTGAATACCCCTTGATAGCTGCCGGGGTCGTCATAGCTGTCGAGCAGGTTGATGTAGTCACGGCCCTGCTTGCCCCAGGCAGCCAGCAAGGGGTGGGCATGCTGGTGCAACGACTCATCATCAAGCTGCAGGGGCATGCCCTGCTTGCGCTGCTGGCGTTTGTACTGGTGGCGCAGCAGGTCCTTGTCGGCAACGATGTCGGCCCAATGATGGCGGCAAGGGTTGTGCACACATAGCAGCACCTGGCTGAAACGCGCTAGGCCGGCAAGCGCTTCCAGGGCCTGGGCCGGCAAGGAGGAAATACCGAACACGATCACCCGTGAAGGCAAGCCGGCAGGCGCCTGTTCAAGGCTGCTGATACGTTCGATGAAGCGTTGATGCACCCCTGCGCGGCTTTGAGCCATACCCTGCTCACCGACATCTTCAAGCAAGGCTCGCCACAACTCGGCCTGCCAGCGGTTACCCGGAGCCAGCGGTTTACGTTCGCCACGGGCAGTGTTGAGGATGTGCTCGCCGTCAGCCCAGTCCTTGAGCCAGTCGGCCCGGTAGACCTGGTATTGGTCAAACAGGTCAGCCAGACGTTCTGCCAATTGATAGCGTTTGCGCAGATCTCTGTCATCGGTGAGAAAGCGCCGCAACGGTTCGAAGTGCGGGCGCTCGATCAGCTCTGGCAACAGGCGCATGAGGCGCCAGGTTAGCGGCGCCTTGTCGAGCAGGGATACTTCGGGAATCTCGTCACGGCCCAGCACCTTTCGGTAGAGCTGCCACATGAAACTGCCCGGCAACTGCACTTCGATAGCGGCGGCGATGCCGCAGCCGCCCTGGTCATCTTCAAGTGGGTCTTCGGCCAAGGCTAGCTTGAGCCACTGAGCGATACCGTTGCTCTGTACCAGGGCAATCTCGTTTTCCAGCGGTGCCAGCGGGTAGCGGCGCATCCAACTCACCACCAGGCTGCGCAAGTCGTCCAGGCGGTTGCCGTGCACGATCATGAAGCCTGGGTGTAGAGAGTTGAAGTTGGCCATTGAGGTTCTCTAGAAGGCGGGGCGGACTGATAGGGAACGATATCACGGCAAGCTGCCGAGACCGGACTTAGTAAAATCCAGAAAAGACAAAACCCCTACCTGCTCGCGCAGATAGGGGTTTTGCGAAATGAATCTTGACGATGACCTACTCTCACATGGGGAGACCCCACACTACCATCGGCGATGCATCGTTTCACTACTGAGT